>ERZ651776.1572-NODE-1572-length-27031-cov-5.787453_pt1 | contig 27031 bp, 17 predicted proteins | sample MGYA00514761_ERZ651776 | MGnify/ENA metagenome assembly ERZ651776 | reverse complement strand
CTTTGCAAACACAGTTACAGTTAGTGCAATCACATTAGATGATAGAACAGGGGATGCTACTGCTACATTCTCAGGAAGTTCAAAAACAATTACTGGAACTATTAATGGTGTGGGTGCTACAGAAGGAACTGTTACAGTTACGGGAACACCTACATTTGCAAGTACTATTGGAAATTCTAACCGAACAGCACAATTAACTATTGGTGGAGCAACAACATTTCAAGCAGCAGTTCAAACCGCAGCATTAACAACAACTGCAGCGATATCTGGTGGTACAACTTTAAATGTATCAACCACTTCTAATTTAGGTGGTAATGTTACGACATCAGGGGCACAAACTTATACAGGTGCAGTAACTTTATCAGGTGGAGCAAGAACACTACAAGGTTCAACTATCACAACTCAAGGAACATTAGCTGGTGGAACTCAAAATTTAATCATTACAGGTAATGCAGTATTTGGAAATGGAACTGCAGATAGAATTACTGGTGTTGGAACACTTAGTGTTAGTGGTAACACAACTATTCATACAGATGCAATTACTACATCTGGAACACAAACTTATGGAGATGCAACATCAGATGCAATTGTAATTGGAACCGCAACTACATTAACAACTTCTGATGATCAAATTACTTTTAAAGGTACAGTTAACAGTGAGGGTTCTGAAACTAATAATTTAACATTAGTAGTAGGTACTTCTGAAGTGGAGTTTGATGCAACAGTGGGTGGAGGAAGAACTTTAGGAGCAATTGCAATTACGGGTGCTTTGGATCTTGATGCAGTAATTACAAACGCAACTTCTTTATCTGTATCTACGACTTCAAACTTAGGAGCAAGTGTTACAACAGCTGACACTCAAACATACACAGGTGCAGTAACGTTAAGTGCTGATGTTGCTCTTACAACTACTAATAATCAATTTTCATTTGGTAGCACAGTACAAAGTGATGGCACTGCTCGTGACTTAACTTTAAATTCAGGAAATGCTACAATAACTATTACAGGTGCAATTGGTGGTAACAGTAAACCTCTAGATGTTTTAACTATTACTCAATCAGGTGGAACAACATTCTCAGGTGCAGTTAATGCAGACACAGTTACTTTAACAGATACAACAGGCAGTGTAACGTTTGCTGGAAGTGTGGACCTTGAAACATTAAATACCGCCGACCAAACTTATAATGTAATCTTAAATGGTGATTCAAATGCAATTACTGATGCTGTTACTTTCTCAAACACAGGATATGTAACTTTAGTTAGCGGAGGAGACACTTCAGTATTTACAGGTGGTGTAACTGCAGCTATTCCAAGTCAAATTAATATCGGTGGAACTGTACAATCTACTAATACTGCTATCGTTCTAGGAGCTTCTGGATCACATGTAATAGTATTAACTGCTAACTCAACTATTTCTGGAAATACTTCTGGAGCAATTTCTTTAAATGGAACGGTTAATGGTGCTTATACTTTAACTTTAAACTCAACAGCAGCTACAACTTTTGCAGCAACGGTTGGTAATAGTGCACCACTTACAGCAATTACAACTAACTCAGGTGGAACAGTAGTCTTTAATACTACAGCTATTACAACTAATGGAGTTCAAACTTATAATGAAGCTGCAACATTAGGTGGCAACATTACATTTACAACAACAGGAAATCATATTGTTTTTGCAAGTACACTTAACAGTGATGATACGACTAGAACTTTAGACATTGTTGCTGGTGCTGGTAATACAACATTTACAGGCGCAGTTGGTGGATCAGCAGCTTTAGGAAATACTACAATTGGTACAGCGGTTTTAACTGGTGCTGCAATTAAAGCGCAAGGAACATTAGCAATTACTAACAGTGGTACTAGTGAAATAGATGGTGTGATTAGTGATGGCGGATCTGCATTAGCTCTTACAAAAGCTGGCGCTGGCTCACTTACTTTATCGGGCACAAACACATATACTGGTACTTCAACAATTTCAGCAGGTTCAATTATAATTGGAGCTGATGCTGGATTAGGTGCTGCACCAGGAAGTGCTGCTGCAGGACACTTTGTGTTTGCTTCTGGTGGATCAGGAACTTTAAATACTACTGCTTCATTTACATTACATGTTAATAGAGGAATTGCTTTAACGGGTAATGGAATTATTAATACAAATGCTTCTAGAACATTAACTTATGCTGGTGTAATTGCTGGATCAGGAACAATCACCAAGGCTGGTGCTGGTACATTAACTTTATCAGGAACCAATACACACACAGGTTCAAATATATTATCAGCTGGTATTTTAATTGTTGCAGGTGACAGAGCTTTTGGTGCAGTTCCAGGATCAACAGATGCGGACAATATTACTTTTGTATCAAGTGGATCAGGAACTCTAAATACTAGTGCTAATTTTACATTAAATACTAATAGAGGAATTACATTAACTGGTAACGGAATTATAGATACGGATAATTCAACAACACTAACCTATGGTGGTGTGATTACAGGAAATGGAAAATTGACTAAATCATCTGCAGGTACATTTACAATTTCTGGAGCAAATGACTACATAGGTGGAACACTTATAAGTGCTGGATCGCTAACATTAGGGGCAAGCGAAGTTCTCCACAATTATGGAACAGTAGAACTTGCAAATGTGAGTGGTGCTGTATTAAATCTTAATGGATACAATGAAAACATCGGACCGCTAGGAGGTGGTGGAACCTCAGGTGGAAATGTTACTTTAGGCTCTGCTACCCTTAAAATTGAACACATGTATTATGCTGGACGATCACAAAATTCAACATATGCAGGTGTTATTAGCGGATCTGGAAAAGTTATAAAAAGAGCATGGGGACATTTAAGACTTACAGGACAAAATACATATACTGGTGGCACAGAAGTAATTGAAGGTGGTAAGTTAATACTTATTGGAGAAAATGTTTTAGCATCATCAGGAACTGTTACATTGAGTAGTTCTGGTAAACTTCAATTAGAGGGTAATCTTGATCTAACTGTAGCTGGATTAATTAGTAATGAAACAAATACTAAACTTATATTACACGGTACTCAAAGTAGTTTAACAGTCAATCATTCAAATAATTATGATTTTAAAGGAGTTATTTCAGGAAATGGACAATTCATTAAAACTGGAAGTGGAAACCTATCTCTATACAGTGCAAATGCACACTTAGGAGGAACTATAATAAATGGTGGAACAATTATAGCTGCTGCTGCTGGAGTGTTACCTGATACGGGTCTTGTTCAACTTGCAAATACAAGTGGTGTAGCACTAAATTTAAATGGCAATAATCAAACTATAGGTCCATTAAAAGGAGGTGGAAGCTCAGGTGGAAATGTTGTGTTAGGTTCAGCTACTTTAACTGTAAATAGTGTTTCTACCAATGTTTCTAGTGGATCTGAAGAATTTGGAGGAGTGATTAGTGGATCTGGATCACTAGTTAAACAGGGTGGAGGAGAATTGAAATTAACTGGTAGTAACACTTATACTGGAACTACACTTATTACACATGGCTTGTTAAGAGTAAATGGTGCTGCAGGAGCATTAGCAAATACAGCTCTTACAGTAAATAGTGGAGCGAGGTATCAAGTTTTTACAAGTGACACTATAGGATCAATAGCAGGTGCGGGAAATATTTTAATAGGGAAGAAAGGATTAACATTAACAGTAGGTGGAAATAATAGCAGTACCTCATTCACAGGAGTAATTAGTGGTTCAGGTTCATTAACAAAAGCTGGAAGTGGAAATTTAACGCTTTCAGGTACCAATACTTATACAGGTGGTACAACAATTAATGGAGGAACAATTATAATAAATGGAGATGATGTACTATCTGATGTTGGTTTTGTAACACTTGCAGATACAAGCGGTGTAGTATTTAATTTAAATGGAAATGATGACACGATTGGTCCATTAATTGGTGGGGGAAGCACAGGTGGAAATGTTGATTTAGGATCTGGTAATTTAATTATAAATAGTATTCCTTATGCGGGTGTAGCTGGTAACTCAACTTTTGCTGGTGTAATAAGTGGAGCAGGTACATTAACAAAATCAGGATGGGCACATTTAACACTTACAGGACAAAATACATATACTGGTGGAACAACAATTAATGGAGCTGGTCGATTAAAATTAGGAGCCACAAATGCTCTTGCAGCTAATAGAGCGGTCACTTTAGCAGGAACAGCATCTATAAGAGCTTTGTCAAATTTCACTAACACTATAGGAGTATTTACAGGAAGTGGTAATACAAGCTTATTAGTTAATAATGGTGCGACTTTTAGAATTAATATGGGATCATCTAATTCAACATTTGCAGGTACGATTACTGGATTTGGAAATGGGGCATTGAAGAAAACAGGATCTGGAACATTAACAATATCTGGAGATAACAATATGACAGTTGTTACTTATTAAAGATATTTTAATAAAATATATAAAATTAAATTAATTTTGAGACATGCGTGTTTAACTCTTCAGTGTATTTATCCCAAGTATTATTTTTGGAGACAGCTTTTGCATTTTCAGAAAATTTTTGAAGTAAGGTTCTATCCTCATTTAACTGATCTAAAGATTTGGTTATAGAATTAGAATCTTTTATAGGAACTACAAGACCACATTCATTTTCTTGAACAAATTCCTTAGCACCAGTATTTTCTGATACTATAACGGGACATCCACAAGCTAGCGCTTCCTTAATAACATAGGCGAACCCTTCTTCAAGACTTGGTAAAACAAAAACATCTGCAAAATTGTACATATCCCTTAAGTCATTACCTTTTTTAATGCCATGAAAAATAATGTTGTCTTCAAATCTTATAAGATCTTTAAAAAAATTAATTTCTTCAGTTTCAACTCCTACAATATGTAATCTTTTATTAGGATGATCAAATTTTTTAAATGCATTAATTAAGTAATGTAGGCCTTTTCTTACACTTAATTGTCCTACGAACAAAATATCAAAAGTTTTTTTACTTTGTTTCTCCTTATAGGGATAAAAGTTATCAAGATTAATACCAAAATTTAAAGATAAGGTATTAGTGAATCCAAATTTTTTAAAAGTATTAGAAACAAAAGTAGATGGTGTCAGAATTAAATCAGCATTATTATATTCTTTTCTTTCCATGTCAGATTTCCAATCATTAAAATAATATTTTAGACTCTGGTCTAAAATGGAAAATAATTTTAAATCTTTGTATTCATTATGTAGAATTTCTTTTGTATAATCTATATGTGCTGAAGCTCTTTCACATATATAAAATTTTCCTCTTTTAACATATTCGCTTCCACCTATAAAGCCAGTACCAGAAATTGCCAACAGTACATCAGACTCATCAATATATTTAATTGTTTTTTTAGAAATACTTTTTGCATTTAAATATTGAACTTTATCTCTTAAGTTTAATAAATAAGTATGCTTATTATTTTTCAATAGCTTGTTAATAATGGTGTAATTACCATTACAATCAATAAGTCCATAAGGAATTTTTTCTTTTCTAATTAAAAACCATGGATAACCAGCAATCAACATGGATAATTGTTTTTTTTTATAGAAAGATTTCGCTATCTCAAAGTAATGCCATTTAGCGTGTGTAGAGAGTGTATATTTAAGCTTATTCATATAATAGATATAAATATGTTATAAATAATATATGAATTTATTCAATAAATGGAAAAAATAATAATATTTTACCCCCACATACAAGCTTTTGGTGGAATAGAGAGAAACATAGTTTCGGTAATTAAAGAGATTGAAAGACTAAAAAAAAAGCATGTTCTTATATGCTTTGAAGACAAGATACATATCAAAAGATTTTATAATAAGATAAATCGAAAAGTTCTTAAAGGAAATAATTTATTTACAAAAATTCTAGCACTTAAAAAATTTATAAAAACAAATGGTTGTAATGGAGATGCATTAATGTGGGGAGAAAAAGCAGCGATGTTTGCATATTTATCAAGTATGAAGAACTACAGCATTTGTTATCCAGATCCTCCAATGTTATATCAAGAAAATAATACGTCGAAATCTTTAGATATATTTAAAAATATCAAAAGATGGATATCAATGCGAGTTGCTAAACAAGGATTAAAGTTTGCAAATTTAAGATTTACAACCACAAAAAAAAATAAGAAAGATCTAGAACGGTTATATAATACAAACTTTAAGGTAATATATATGGGTGGATATAAGGTTCTTAAAAATACAAAATATCCAATAAAAAAAATATTCAACAAAAATAAAATAAACTTACTTTCAGTGGGGCGACTAAGCCCAAATAGAAATAATGAATGGTTAATTGATTTTTTTTCATTTCTCAAAGAAAAAAAATTTACTGATATTTATAATAAATCAACTTTAATTATATGTGGAAAAGGGGAGCAACTTTTAATGTTAAAATCAAAAGTTGACCTACTTAATTTAAAAAAAAAAATAACCTTTAAAGAGTTTGTTAGCGACAAGTTGTTAAATAAGATTTATTTAAAAACTGATTTAACGTTAATTCCCTCTATCCAAGGATATGGTTTACCAGCATTAGAGTCTCTTTACTATAATATTCCAGTAGTTTTAAATAAAAAATCACGTATTAGTGAAATATTTACAAATAATCCATGGGTCAAAATTACAAAAAATGATAAAAAAGATTTTTTTAAAAAAACAATTTTAGCAATAAGTTATTATAAGAAAACTACACCTAATTATAAATATTTATTAAAATTACCAACAGAACAAAGATATGCAAATCAAATTGGAAATCTTCATGGATGGTGGTAAATAATATTTGTTATAAATTTTTTTGAATATTAAATATTTTATTTAAATTTTTTTTAAGGCATTCTTTTTATTATTTTTTTAAACTCCTTTGAAAATAATAAAAATATAAAAAATATAATAATTGAAACAATCATATTAACTATAAACAAATTAATATAATTAAATGATTGTAATAAAATCAAATATCCTAAAATAATTGAGATAGAGTAATTTATTAACATTATTAAACTGATCTTAAAATATCTATTTAAAGATTTTTCAATCAAAATTATAGTATTAGATAAGTTAACAAATATAGAATCTGTTATTAGAAATAAAATTAATAATATATTTGGGTCATTAACTTCTTTGATCCAATATTGATAAAATAGTGGTCCTAAAGAAATAGCAAATACAAAAATAATAATTGATAAAATAAAATTTAAATTTAATAAATTTATTAAATTATATCTTAGTTTTGTAAATTGTTTTTTTGTATAAAATCTAATTATTTCATAATTGGCAGTTGATGAAATTATATCTAACAATCTAATTGGCATAAAATAAAATAAAGTTTTGTATGTAGATATTATAGCGACTATTGGAGCATTTAGAAAAAAACCAAGTAAAATTATTTGAAAATTATTTTTTATTGTGTGAGAGATTGTTTCTACAATATTACCCATAGATTCATTTATGATTTTGGATAACTTTTTAATAGTGAAATACTTAATTTTTATTACAGCTGTAAATCTTTTTGAAATAAATACAAATGTAATAGTTTTCAATAAATTTACGATTAAAAAAATTAAAGTTAATACAAAAAATTCATTGTAAAAAATTCCACTTATCACCAAAAAAAATTTTGTTATTAAGTCGTAACTTGTAGTAAGATTGTCACTTAAATATGACTTTCCAGTGTAATTAATTTTTGTAATAAAAAGGTTATTATATATATTTAATATAAAACTTATGAATAGTGTTAAAAATGATAATTTTAATTCATATAAATTAATACTTTCAAATATCTTTAAATCTAATTTACTTATAGAATTAAAAAATAAAAACAGAATTGTATATGTTATAATATTAAAAATTATTATTATGAAAAAATTGCTATAAATTATATTCAAGGCTTTCAATTTTTTTTGATTGTATAATATTGACATTCTGTTGGTAACAGGCCCTGAAATATTTATATTTAAAATAGTAGCACCTTGCATAATAGCTATTAAAAAAACCCACGTTCCAAAACTATTTAAACCCCATGTCATTATCATTAATGGCGGAAAAATAATTTGACTTACCATAGCAAATATAGTGAGTCCTGATTTAGAGGTAATATTTTTTATTACTCTTTTTTTTTGATTTTTATCTAATAAAAATTTAATGTTATAATTAAGTTGATTAAAAAAAGTGATCATTTTGTTGACTATAAATATTTTCATCTTAAAACTAATATATAACGTTTTTCTTATTTAATAATTAAATTTAAATATGTTTAAAATTAAAATTATAATAATAAATCTCTTAATATTTTTATTTCTATTTATCAAGATGAAGCTATTCACTGCAATAAAGAGGGTAATAATTTTGTATTCAAAATCCTCAATCATCAATGGCAATCAATTAATGACAGCCTTATGGAAAATATAAAATTAAATAATAACGGAAGATCAAAAGTTAATAATTTAATTTTTTTGTTTGATAACATTGTTATTGAAATGATTATTTTATTTAAAAATATTAAATTTTTTTTTTTGTATTTATTCTCTGATACTTTTAAATTTCTTAAAAATAATGCAGAATTAAAAGATATATTCATGAATAAAAAAATTTTTATTTTAGGTAATAGTCCGTCCATCAATAAATATGATTTAACAAAACTTAATAATCAAAACGTTATAATGGTTAATAGATCTTTTAAGCATAAAGATTATGAAATTATAAAACCTAATTTTCATTTTTTTGTTGATAATAAAATGTCTAATGGAATTTGGCCCTTGACTTATGTAGATGAAGTTTTTTTAAAAAACCCGACGTGTAAAATTTTTTTAAATGCAGATTGGTATCATTTAAGTAATTTCAAACATTTAAGAAATAATAAGCAAATTTATTGGATTAAATTTACCCTTATTTCATTAATTAATGATAATTTTAAAAGTGATTTCACTAAAATTGTTACAGCAGGTTCTTCTGTTGTAGACTGTGCAATTACTTTATCTATCCATCTTGGATCAACTGACATTAATATTTTAGGTGTTGAAGGTAATGGTATAGCCCACTTAATGTGTAACCAAGATAGTCATTTTAATGGAAAAGATATTGATTATGATGATCATAATTCACTACTTTTTGCTAATGATATGATTGGTAGTGCTAGATCAATTCGACAATGGCATCAAACTGCAAAATTTTTAAAAAAAAGAAAAATAAATATTTACAACCTTACAAATGAAGGAATTTTAGATGCATACAGATATAAAGATTTTAATCAATCATTGTTAGATAATTAATATGAATATTAATGAAAGAGTTAAACGTGAAGCGTCCGCTCATACCAATAAAGATGTTTTGGGAGAAAGTGTAAAATTAAAAAATCGTTTTAGCCATATTCTTACATATCCTTCTCTTAAAAGATTGTCTTCTGCGTTTGAAAATTCATATTTAAATTCAAAATCTTTAACTGTATTGGATTATGGATGTGGAAAAGGTGAGGATAGTCTTAAAATGTTAAAAGCTGGTGCCAGAGTATATGGTATTGATATTTCAGAAAAATATATAAATCTTTCCAAAGAATTAGCAATAAAAAATAATTTTGATCAGAGAGATTTTACATTTGAAGTAATGGATGGACACAACCTTAAATATGAAAACAATAAATTTGATTTAATTATAGGTAATGGAATATTACATCATTTAGATGCAGAGATGGCTTTAGGTTCCATTCATAGAGTTTTAAAACCAGGTGGTAGAGTAATTTTTAGAGAACCACTAGCTGATAACCCATTATTAAAACTTTTTAGATTTCTTACACCAAAAGCCAGAACTATTGATGAACTGCCATTTTCAGGCAAAGCGCTTAAAAAATTAACCAATCCTAAAAATTGGGATAGTGAAAAAATGATTTATTGTGGGCTTTTATCTGCCCCTACTGCTATAATAACCTCATTAATTCTTCCAAAGTTTCCAAACAACTTTTTACTAAAAATAGCAGACAATTTGGAGTGTAAGTTGAATAAGTACCAATTTTTTAAACCACTTAATCAATATGTTCTTATTAACCTTAAAAAAGTTTGATGTTAAAAGTTTTAGTTCATGATTATGCAGGACACCCATTTCAATTTAAGTTAGCTGAAGAATTATCAAAAAAGATAGAAGTCCATTATTTATATTTTATAAATGATGCTGGCCCTAAGGGAAATTTTTTTAATATAAAAAATAAAAATCTTCATGTTGAACCCGTTGGATATGATATAAAATACAATAAAGAGAATTTTATAATGAGATTATTTAATGACATTAAATATGGGCTCTGTGTTGCAAAGATAATTAATAAAATTAAACCAGATATAGTTTTATCAGGCAATACTCCAACATTTGCTCAACAATGTATAATAAAATCTGCAAAGAAAAATAACTCTAAATTTATTTTTTGGGTACAAGATTTTTATTCATTAGCTGTAAAAAATATATTAGAAAAAAAATTTAAATATCTTTCAGTACCTATAGCTTTAGTGTTTAAATATATGGAAAAAATTCAGCTTTATAAATCAGACAATATTATTGTAATATCTGATAGTTTTATTCCAATGCTTAACAAATGGGGAATATTTGAAGATATCAACCATATTCCAAATTGGGGGAATTTAGATAACTTAAATAACAATGAAAATAAAGATAATGACTTTTCAAAACAAAACAATTTAAATCCTGAAAAGTTTAGACTTTTATATACTGGAACGTTAGCTTTGAAACATAACCCAGATATAATTATTAAAATTGCTGAATTTAATCCAGATATTGAATTACTGATAGTTGCAGCTGGTAGTGGTTATAAGAAATTATTAAATTCAAATAATTTACCATCAAATATAAAACTTTTGCCTTTACAACCTTTTGAAATATTTAATAATGTATTAAATACATCAGATATTTGTCTAGCTATACTGAATAAAGATGCGAGTAATTTTTCAGTTCCATCAAAGATTTTAAATTATTTATGTGTGGAAAGACCAATATTAATGTTTGCCCCTAAAGATAATTTAGCATCAAAAACTATTATTGAGGCAAATGCCGGTAAAGTATTTAGTTCAGAAGATTTTGAAGAATCTACACTATTCATAAATAAATTAATAAAAGATAGAGAATATAAAAATCAATTATCCAATTCAGCTGGAAAATATGCTAAAGAAAATTTTGATATTAATATTATAGCCAATAAATTTTTGGACATTTTTATTAAACTAAAACCTGAAAAAAAATCACAATGAGTACTGCAACTATATTTGGAGGATGTGGGTTTATTGGATTGAATTATGCGGAAGAGCTATTAAAAGTAAGAAATTTTGAAAGAGTTTATTTAATAGACATAGAAAAGCCTTCAGATATTTTTTTAAGTAAAAAATTTTTATTATTAGAGAAAAGTCATAAACTTAAATTTATTAAATTTGATGTAAGACAGAATTTAACTCAGTTACCCATTCAAAATGTTAATCTTATTGCAGATTTTGCTGCTATTCATAGAGAACCTGGCCATTTAGATCATGAATATTTTGATACAAATGTAAACGGATCACACAATATATGTAATTTTGCAAAGAAAGTGAATTGTGAGAATATAATTTTTACAAGCAGTATTAGTGTCTATGGTGATGGTGATTATGAAAAAAATGAAACCACTAAACCTACACCTTCTTCAGCTTATGGAAAATCAAAATTTGAATGTGAAAAAAATTATATAGATTGGCAACGTGAAAACAGTAATAAAAGAATTTTAACCATATGTAGACCAGGTGTTGTTTTTGGTGCTGGTGAAAAGGGCAACGTTACAAGGTTAATTAAAGTTGTTAAAAAAAAATTATTTTTTTATATGGGTAATAAAAAACTAAAAAAAGCAGGCATTTATATTAAAGAACTTGTTAATATACTTATGTGGGTTAATCACAAACAAATCGACAAACAATTTAACAATATTGAGTATATGAATGCAACATTTTCTCCCTGTCCTGATTTAAATGATTATGTTAAATCAGTTTGTAATCAGCTCAACATGTCTGGTAATTTTTTATCAATTCCTAAAAAATTAATATTATTTATTATTTTTATTACATCTTTTGTTACTAAAAAATTAAAAAGTACAAATAATTATAACTATATAAGATTAAATAAATTATTTAGATCTAACTTCATTAAACCTAGTTTTTTGTTGAATAATAAATATTCATTTAAGTATAATTTAAATTCATCAATGGTTGATTGGAAAAAAGATAACCCAGATGATTGGAAATAATTTTTAGTTAAATGAATGGTATAATTTGTTTATATATTTATTTAGATCAACTATTGGATTCTAAATCAATAATCAAAAAATGATAAATTATGAAAAATAAAATAAAAATTTTAAATATAATACAAACTTTAAACCCTGCGTATGGTGGGATTGCAACTCCAATAGTGGATATTTCAGCCATGTTAATAAATAATGGATTTAAGGTTGATATACTTACATACGATAATAAAAATATCTCTTATGTCAAATCAAACAAGGTAAAAATATATAATAAAGGTCCTGGATATGGAAAATATACCTTTAGTATTAATTTATTTTTGTGGTTGCTTAAGAATAGAAAGAATTATGATTATTTTATCATTCATGGCATCTGGCATTTTAGTTCATTAATATCTAGAATCTTATTAAAAAATAATTATTTTGTTTTTTTGCATGGAGGACTTGATCCTTATTTCTCAAAAAATTTTTTTAAAAAAATCAAAAAAATTATATATTGGAATCTTATTGAAAAAAAAAATCTAATGAATTGCAAATCATTATTATTAACTACCAATCATGAAAAAAGATTATTAGATCACACTTTTGTAAAAACTAATAAAATTACTAAAAATGTTGTTGGTTATGGAATTGCTAAACCAAAAATTAATAAAATAAAATGTATAAATTTATTTTATAAAAAATTTCCTTATTTTAAAGATAAAAGATTCCTATTATTCCTAGGAAGATTTGACAAAAAAAAAGGTTTAGAGATATTAATTAATTCTATAAAAAAACTTTCAAAAAAAAATATAAAAATAACTCTTTTGTTAGCTGGTCAGAATAACTCATATAAAGATACTCTTAAAGTTCTATGTAAAAAAAACGGATTAGAAAAAAACATTTTTTGGTCAGATTTATTAATTGGTGATTTGAAATGGGGTTCAATATTAGCATCAACTGGAATGGTACTTTCATCCCATGGAGAAAACTTTGGTGTTTCTTTAGTTGAGTCTTTATGTTGTTCTAAGCCCGTACTCACTACAAATAAAGTTAACATATATGAGGAAATTATTAAATATGATGCAGGTCTTATTTCAAAAAATACTGTAGCAGATTTTACTAAAATCTTAGAAAAATTTCATAAATTTAATGACCTTAGACTAAAAATAACCTCTAAAAATTCACTAATATGTTTTAATAAAGAATTTAACTTGAATACTAAAAATAATACGTTTTCAACTTTTTTAAAAAAACAACAAATGGAAATTTTGTAAATTGTTAAGTTAACAAATGAAGCCTTTTTTTTGCAAATCAAAAAAATCGATATGATTTTTTAAAAATAATTTTAATATTATCAAAAAATTTTTTATAATTAGTTTAATTTTAATACTTTTTTATATAAATTATTTACATTGATGTGATAGTCATCTCTTTTGAATTTCATTGATTGCGATAGTGATATTTTTTTATGTTTTTCTAGGTAATCTTTATTAGTTAACAGTTTTATAATATGATTAACAATTTTTAAATCATCATTTAATGAAAATTGTGACCTATCATTTAATAATTCTCTAAGAGAAGCTCTATTGCTACCTATTACTGGAATTCCACAACTCATTGCTTCGAGACATGGCATTCCAAAACCCTCGTATAGAGATGGAAATAAAAGTAAATCACAACATTTATACAAATTGGACATTTCAACTCTATTTACAGGTCTTAAATTATATATTTTAACTTTTAGACGGTTTTCAATTTTTTTATTGTATGAGTTACCTATTTTAATTAAAATAATGTTAGGGTATTTTTTTAAGATTTTAGAGAAGATGTGTAATGAATATTCAAAATTTTTATAAAATATTGTATCGTAAACCATAATTTTTTTTGGTTGTTTAGGTAATTTAAATTTTTTTAGTACTTTTTTATTATTAATATTTTCTAAATTAAAAACCTTTTCTACAACTGGATAAATCACAGTAATTTTTTTCGTTTTAATTTTGGTATATTTGATTAAATCTTTTTTTGATTGCTCACTAATAGCAATTATATGGTCAAATTTTTTCATTCTAGATAACGAGTATTTTAATAATAAAGGATTTTTCTTTAATTTTTTTTCATAGACAAATGGTATAAGATCATTAATTGTTATTATCTTTTTTTTAGCATTTAAAAAGTCAATCAAGTGAGCATACTGATGGTCTATTACATGTGCTATATCTACTTTATCAGTAAAAAGAACTTTTATCGGATATGAAATATATCTTTCAAACCTCATTTTCCAAAAATTATTTATAAATATATATGAAAAAATACTTAGTTTTGGAATAAAAATAAAAATTGAATTTTTTTTAATTTTTTTTAGATTACTTGCCAGTAGATTTCCTAATAAATTCATACTTATGCGAAAATCCTCTTTATAATTAAAAAAGTATTTAATTTTCATACAATATATTACAATTATTTTTTTATTAATTTAGTTAAAATTTAATATCTTATTAAATAAATTTTCATTGTTTAATTTTAATTTTTTCACAATTTTTTTATGACCATTATTTGCTATGGTTTCTCTTTCAAGTGCATTTTTTAAATAATAACGACATTTTTTTATACATTCATTAACATCCTTAAAATAAGTAGCTTCTTTGTTAGCCAATAAAATATTTTGGTGTGTTTTTGTTTTAATAGCCAACATAAAGGTTCCAATAGCTGGAATTTCAACAGATCTCGACGTAATTGAATCTAAATTCTGTGTTGATGTTAAGCATATAGCAATTTTAGAGGATTGTATTAATTTTGAATAAATAGGACCACCAAAATGTCCTAGATTGATTTTAGATTTAAGGATCTTGTAAAATCGATCCTTATCCCATCTACTACCATATATTTTAATATTAATATTAGCTTCAATTACTTTTTTAATAAAATGCCCTCTATCAGGAAACCAAGTTCCTATAAAAATTACATCTGTATTAAATTGTTTTTTAAAATTTTTATTAATCTTGTATCTTTTATGAACTGATCTCTCATAATGAGGGCTAGTCAAATAATGATTATTAAGACCATTTTTTTTTGCTAATTTTATTCTTGATGGCTGAATGTAAACAATCCGGTCATAATATTTTGCAGATTGATTAAATAATGACCATCTTTTTTTATCACGTTTTACAAATGGGTTGTCAGGGCAATACAAGATAATTTTTTTGGTTTTTTTTTTAGGTTAATTATTGTTTTTTTCCCAATATATTCACCAGAAGTAACATAAATATAGTCATATAAACTTTTAAGTTTATATAAAAAATATAAATCAATTATTTTCTCAAAAATTTTAGGTGAAATATGGATAAACAATAAGTTTAGTATATAAAATTTTCTAAAAAGAACAGATGGGTTAATTAAATGAATACTTCTACTTTTTTTTTTAAGACAGTTGTAATGATATTTACTATTACCTGTTAACTCACCAATAAATAATATTTTCATATATTAAAAAATAACATTTTCATATATATAGTTTTTAAACAAATTTTATATAAATTGAAAACTTTAAACTTAGAAAATACAAAAAAATTTCTAAATATAATAACATTTATATGTTTTTCGGTTCAATTAATTTCAATTAACAATCTTAATGATTTATATTGTTTACTAATTTTAGTTTTATCAAATATTATTGTTATACAGTATACACTGAGTGATAAGATTTTTCCTGATTATCCAATTTCTTCTACAGTTATTTTTTTTTCATCATTTATTAATTTTGGATTTGTTTTATATTTAAGAACATTAGAACAAGATTTAGTAACACATGATTTGAAATATCCTCTTAAACTCTTTTTATTATTAGGTTTTTATTCATTATTAATTATATTAGCACATAAAATCTACATAGTTAAAGTTTACAATCTATTAACAGTTAAAAGATTAAATTCATGGATTGTTAATTCTGATTCCGTATATTATTCAAAAAACTTTTTTTACTTTTTTACAGTATTCTATTTTATCATTCTATTTTTTTTTGGAGATCGAAGTAATAATATAACAATAATCGACGAATCAATTTTTTTTAATATATTAGATGGTTTTAAATTTTTGTTTTATGCCCCGATCGTTATTTATTATTATGAAGATAATAAAATTAAATTAGCATTTATTTTAATTTTACTATATGGAATTTTATCATTTGGTTTTAATTCGATCTCAGCATTATTTGATCCAATAATGATCATTTTTTTAATAATTTGGATTAAGTTTTTAAAGAGTAATAAAAGCATAGGAAAAAAAAGTTTTTTTTGGATAATATTAAGTTTGATTTTAGCTACCTTTTTTTTAAATCAGCTTAATCAATTAACTTATTCATATTTAAGTGAGAGACAATTTATATCTGAAAGAAATTTTAAACAAAAAGTTAATTCTTTTATAAAAAACCTGGGAGCAAAAAATATTATTGAAAGGTATCAATATAATAAAGTTTTATATGAAAAAACTATTTTTCCAGAAAATACATATAACAATCTAATATTTAATAGAATAAACACTATTTTAATAAGTGATCACTTTTTGTTTTTTGATAAATATTTAACGCCTAACGAAAAACAACAAATGAAAAGATACGAATATAATAAGCTCATATCAATAATGCCTCAGCCATTATTGAACCTATTTACAAATAATTTTAATAAGCTTGATTATACCAGTACAGTTGCAAGCTATACTTATAAAATTATCGACCCTAATAAATTAACTGATAAGAGTATTGGATCTTTTTTAATTTCTTTATGGATTTATTATGGATATTTTTCTTTTTTAATTTTATTCTTACTTTGTTTGCCTGTTTTTATTATTTGTGATATTTTTTATAAAAGAAATTATTTTATTATTCACCCGCTATTAATAATGTTGTTGTATAGAACGCCTGGTGGAGTAATTAATTTTTTATCTTTTGAGTCATTAAATAAACTTGCATATTTTATGATTAGAGAGGTTCCTCAATCAATAATTCTATATATGATTTTATATTCCTTTTTTAAAATTTATAATCTTAATAAATTTAATAAAGATGAATAAACTTTATAAAATCTACACATGCTTAATTAATTTGCAATATTGGAAGGCTTATTTGAAACTTGTGTCCCCATTATTTGAATTAGATGAGCTAGTTAAAAAATTAGGAAAGGTGGATAATTTAATTGATGTAGGATCTAATAAAGGTCAGCTTTCCCTCTTAGTAAGAAATTATAATAAAAAATGTAGAATATATTCATTTGAACCACAAACTAAGTTTTTAGAAATACAAAAAAAACTTATTAATTATAATATAAAATTTTATGACTTCTGTTTAGGTAATAAGAATTTTAAAACAAATTTTTATATTACTAAAAGAAAAGATAGTTCATCATTACTAAAGCCAATTTATTTTAATAAAACTAAGTATAAAATTATTGATAAAATAAATATTAATGTTCATAAATTAGATTCTATAGTCAATATTAAAACAACACAAAAAAATTTGATTAAATTAGATGTACAAGGTTATGAGATGCAAGTTTTAATGGGTGCTTCAAAACTATTAAATAAAATTGATTATGTAATAGTTGAAATATCAACCAAAAAAATTTACCATAATCAGATTAATTATATTAATATTTTAAACTTTTTAAGTAAAAAAAAATTTAAACTCATCAAAGTATATAATAAAGTTAAATTAAAAGATAATATTTATCAAGCTGATTATTTTTTTAAAAAACTTAAAAAAAATAAAAATTAATTCTAATTTTTTTTACATCAATTATTCTAAACACTTCTCATATAGAGCTTTTTTAAAATTTTCTATTATAATTTTGTAATTCTTAAAACTTACATCTAGATATTTGTTTTATTTATTTTATTAAAAATTTTTCAATTATTTTATTCCTATATTCGATTGAGAAATTAATATAATTTTTGATAAATGTTTTTTTATATATCAAATTTGAGGTAGGATTATTTTCTGAAAGTACAAGTAATTTGTAAAAACTTTTTTCAAACTCTAATTTATCTTTATTATCAAAGCTTTCTATTGTTTTTTTGTAATTCCAGTAAGTAATATCAAGATAATTTTTTTGCTTGTTCATATTTAAAAATTCAAGAATTAAATTTTTATTTTTTTTCTCTAATAAAGATTTTTTTGAAAAATAATTTGGTGATAGAGTTATTTTTTTGTAATCATAAGGAGTAATTTTCCAAAAAAAACCCTTTAATTCTAAATTACCTGTGTAAAGAACAGATAGTGTAAAAAAATTATAAATAATTAGACATAAAACTGCAATTTTTAAAGACAATAAATTTTTAGCTGTTTTCATTAATAATTTATCTTAATAATAGTTCCTTATATCATGTTTAATTAATAATTTATTCTAAACTTTAGTTGAGTTTATTTGCTAGTTAAAATTGAGTTAATTACTATATTTAACTTTTAATGATTAATATTTTAAATAATAAATTATATGAAATTAAATATTTTTGTTTTTTATTTGTTATTTTATTAAGTTTATTAAATTCAACACCATTAATTGCACAGGAAAAAATTGCTACTGTAGTCAAGGTTCAAAGTAATGTTTATGCAGTAAATAGTGAGGCTGAAAAAAGATTGTTGAAATTATACGATACGATTTATCTTAATGAAGAAGTCATAACTAATGAAAGATCAAATATAGTTATACAGTATTTAGATAATTCTACTGTAATATTGAAAAATAAATCATCTATTAAAGTAACTGATTTTATCCTTGGCCCTGCAAAAAATTTATTTTTAGGTGTAATAGATAAAGGGTCAGCAATTATTGAATCTGGTAAGATCGCAAAAGATAACAATAGTAAGATGGAAATCAAACTTCCAAATATGTCCTTAGATATTAGAGGGACACGTTTTAATATTGGTCAAAAAGAAGATGGAAGTTATGACGTTGGTTTATCAGAAGATAGTTTTGGCAATGTTGGAACAATTAATGTCTCTTCTGCAGACACAGTCAAAACACTTTTTGATCCAAAGCAAGTAGTCTCTGTTAATTCTGATCAAATAATTGAGAGACCGCAAACAGATATAGAAAAAGACGAGTTAGATGGAGTCACGCAAGACTTTGTTGATGTTAAAATAATTAATGAAGAAGATATCCAAAAAACTCTTGAATCACAATTATTTAGTGGAGACATTGTAGATATAAATAATGATGGTCAAATTGACCTGCTGGATGTGAAGGTGATTAGAGAAAGTATTGTAGTCACCAAACAAGAAACTATAGATTTTATTGTTGAGAATAGTAAAGAGGATAATATTAATTTTTTATCAAATGTTTTAAATGAATCCGATGAAAAAAATGTTGGACAGTCCATAGATAAAATTTTTGATACTAAAAATGACTTAGTAACAGGTGTTCTAACTGGTTTATCCAATACAGGTAATAAGTTTATAACATCCTCAGGTTCAGAAAAAAATAATGAAATTAAAGAAAAAATTTTTACCCAACTATTAAGTGGTAGCGAGCAAAATGAAAAAAAATCTAAGAATATTGAATTAATGAGTAAGATTATTACAAAATCTGATGTTAAATCCATAGAGAATATTGTAAATATTGTTAAAACTTCTAACGCTTCTGAAGCAAACTCTAATCTATCATTGCAAATTTTATCTTCAGTAGCAGATCGACAATCAGAAGAATCAATTTCATTAGAAAACGAAGAACAAACTCAAGTTAATAGATTAATTGAAGAAGCAGTTGCTTCAGCTGCTGCAAATAATAATGCTGAAAACTCTGCTTTAATTGCAAATGTGATTACTAAATCAAATGTAGAAACCATTACTCAAGTAGTTGATAATGTTCAAACTTCAAATGCTAGCACAGCAAACTCAACTTTTTCATTACAAATTTTATCTTCAGTAGCAGATCGACAGACAGAAGAATCAATTTCATTAGAAAACGAAGAACAAACTCAAGTTAATAGATTAATTGAAGAAGCAGTAGCTGCCGCTGCTGCAAATAATAATGCTGAAAACTCTGCTTTAATTGCAAATGTGATTACTAAATCAAATGTAGAAACTATTACTCAGGTAGTTGATAATATAAAAAAAAACAACACACAAAATCCCAATGCTGGTCTTTCACTAGAGATTGTAACTAGTTTAGAATTAACTGCTAATAATCAATCAATTACAATTGAATCTAACAAACAAACACAAATTAATAGGTTATTAGAAGAGGCAATAGCTGCTGCTGCTGCAGAAGAAGCCATAGCAGAAGAGGCTGCAGCCACTTTAGCTGCCGCACAAGCTGCAGCACTGGCAGCACAACAAGCTGCTGATTTATTAGCACAACAAATTGCAGATCAAATAGCCCTCGATCTACTTAATAAAGCTGAACGGTTACAACGGATTGCAGATGGATTAATTGAACAATGTTCAGCCGCCACAATAAATGTAATAGCTATGAATCTTGCACAATCAAGTGCAGAACAAGAAGCTATAGAAACTGAGACTTCAGCAACCAATGCCAACGAGGAATGGGTGATTGCAAACAACATTTTTATAAATTTTGTATCACCTGTAACAAAGGAAGAAAAAAAAAATTATGCTATAGCAAGGAGCAATGCTAATTCATCATTGGCATTAGCAAATAGAAGACTAAGAGATGCTGAAAATGCTCAATCAAGAGTTTCAAATGCAACAACATTAGCGGCTACAGCACTAACTAATAAAACTTCAATATGTGCAAATGCAAACGCTGCTCAAGCAGCGGCAGACGAAGCTTTATCTGCTGCTAGTGCTGCTCGAACAATTTAATATGAATAAAATTAAAAAAACTAAAATATATAGATTTGTTTTTTTTACATTATTTACCCTAGTGGTAATCTTTAATGGGGGATATAGTGATTTATCTATTCAATTTAATTCTATTGCAATATCAGTATTGTTCATATTTTTAATAAAAGAAAAAAATTATTTTGCACATATGCAAAAAATATTTACTAAAAATAAAATTTCAATTTATCTATATCTAATCTTTCTGATATTTTTGATCTTTCAAATTTTACCATTGCCTATCGAGTTAATAAAATTTATATCACCAATAAAATACAATTTGTTAATAGATATGGAGTTTGAGAATAATTTTACATCAATTAGCTTAGATCCGTCTAATTCATTTTTTAATTTTCTAAATTATTTTTCATTATTTCTATACTTAATAGTTTTTAAAAGTATTTTTTATAAAACCTCCCATATAATTAATTTTTATTATTACTTAACTTTATTGGGTGCAGTAACCTCATGTGTAGCTGTATATTTTTATCTAATAGGTAACCCCAACTTTCTTTTTATTGATAATTCAGCTTATAAAAGATCAGCTACTGGGTTTTTTATTAATAGAACAGTATTTTCATGCTTTTTAGTTTTATGTTTATTTACTGGGATTGAGTACTTAAAAAATTTAAACATATTTAAAAAAGATACTGTAAATGACCTTTTTAAAAAAATTTATTTAAGAATTTTTATCTTATTAATTACAATTGGAATAATTACCTCTTTTTCTAGGTTGGGTAATTTTCTTTTTATTTCACTAATCATAATTTATATAATTAAGTCATTGTTTTTTGATAAAAAAAAAACCAAACTATTTTTATATTCTCTACTTATTATCATTTTATTTGATGTATTAATTATGGGTTATTACTTTGGTTCAGAAAAGTTACTCACTAGATATTCTTTTTTAGCTAATGATATGGGTGATTATATAGAAACTTCCACAAACAATAATCTATCAAGAAGCAATCTTTCTTACTTTGCTTTAAGTGAGTTTAAAAATTTTATATTCTTTGGTTATGGAGCAGGTGCTTTTGAGTATTTGTTTAATACAAGATATGAGAATATATCTAATTATTATACAATACATGCACACTCAGATATAGCTGAATTTTTAGGTGAATTTGGTTTAATTGGGTTTGGTATAATTGGAATAAGCATTTTTTTTATATTTTTAAAAAACAAACTTTTGTATTTTAAAAATTTATTACTTTTATACTTTATGTTTTTAATCTTATTGTTTGATTTTTCTTTGCATGTACCAATAATTCAATTAACTTTTTTAATTTTATTAAGTATTAATTTGATAAATAAAAAAAATATTAGTAAATTTTAAGTAAATATTACTCAGTTATGTTTTCTGAGCTTGCTTTAAAACCATCTTGAATAATAGGGTTATATGACGTGAATAATTCAGTTTGTGGAGTTAATAGACTTATAACTCTATTCCATTGAACTAACTTTGTTGGTGGTATGAAAACTATATCTTTTGATTGTAATTTAAATCTTTTACCCAAGACTAGGTTGACCGGATTTGTTACATCAAGCTCAAATACATTTATTTTCAAAAATTGATTATAATCTTCCCTTATAACATAAATTTTTTTAGCATTAGCGGTAAGTTTATTTAGTCCACTTGTAGAAAGTAATTCTGTTAATGAAAAATCATTATTAGGAAAATATATTCCAGGTTTGCTGACTTCACCAAAAACCTGTATTGAATCTGAGTTTCTATCTATAAAAAGCACATCTTCTTTTTTTAAATAAAAGTTTTCTTTTGGATCTCTACTTTGAAAAACTTTATTTAAATTTATTTTATAAACTTGATTATCTCTTCTTAATAAGCCTCTACTTCCTAGCAATTTATCTTGTGAGTTTGGATTGTAGTCAGCCTGAACCGCAGCATCAATTAATCTTATCGGTTTTTGATCAAGATTAATAGTCAATTGATTTCTTACAGCTCCAAGAATATATATTTTACTGCTATTATATTCCTCTATCTTAATTTGTAATGCTGGGTTTTTATAATACTTTCCCAAAACTAAAATTAAGTTATCTTGTGCTTTGTTTATATCAAGGCCTTCAACATTAATTTTTCCAATAAAGGGTACGTCAATGTCTCCATTAGGATCAATGGTGTATGAACCATCTATATCATCTGTATCTGTCAAATTAATTGAGATAACATCGGAAGATCCTAAAACATAACTGTAATCATAATTGTAAATATTACTAAAGCTTTGTATAGAGAGAGAAAGCTCATCTAATTTAGAATCATTGAAGTTATTAATCTCAGATTCGTTTAAGTTATTAATCTTGATAATTTGTATTTTAACATCTTTAATTGTGAAGTAATTGCTTAATTTATTTGAACCTGATTGATTTTTTGGTTTTTTATTAATTCCTGGTAATTGTGAACAGCTATATGTAAAAAACAATAAAAGTGCTATTTTGGATAATGTTATATAAAAATTCACGTTAACTTATGAGGTATAATTGTTAAATATTGTGTTAAATTAAGTCTTTAAATAATATAACTTATAAAACATAAAGTCTGTACATAAAAGTTATGTAAATTCATTTAAAATAATTATGAATAACAAATTGAATAATCTATTCGGCATATTTGATTTAGGAGACTTAAGTTTTTTCATTTTACTTGCAAAAAAAAACATAAAAAATCTTTTATTTTCGACGTTTTTGATATCAACAGTTGTTTTTTTAATTTCTCTAAATCTTGAAAAAAAATACCTAAGTGAGGCTACCCTGGTTATAGCTCAAGATGAAAATAAGCTTACAGATATAGAGGAAGCCTACTCTCAGGATACCATATCAAATCGCGTAAATAATCAAATGGCAATATTAAAAAGTGACGAGGTGATGGAATATATCGTCAATGATGAGAAAAACACACTTGAATTTAAAGAACTTTATTCAACAAAAAAAAAAAATATATTTAAAAGAATTTTTACTAAGCCAGTTATAATTAATAAAGAATATATAAAATCCTTACTAACAAATAATTTTACTGTAAAAAATATTCCAAGAAGTGATGTGTTATTACTAAGTTTTGTCTCAAACAATCCCAGAGCATCACAACTAGCTTTAAAAAATATTATAAATTCTTACCAACGTTATGAAGTAGATAGTAAAATACAAATTACAAATTATGCTAATATAAAAATTACTGAAAGATTAAAAGATCTAACAATTCAAATGGACATTGCTGATAAGAAATTAGCTAAGTACAAAGAAGAAAATGACCTAGTTGATACAGGAGACGTCAAGTCCTTGAAGATTAAAGAAATCCAATCATTGTCTACAAATATATTTGATCTAAAACAAAAAATTCAAAAACAAGAAAATGATTTATTATCAGTAAAGGCTGCTAATGGAGATGTGGATATTCTTCTTTCAATAGAAGATTTAAGTGGACGAAAAGAGATATCAAATATCAAAAATAATCTTACTGCTAACAAAAATAATATCCAATCATTATTATTGATATACACAAATAACCATCCAAAAGTTACCCAAGGGTATGAATTAGAAATAAGTCTTAAGGCTCAACTAAAAGAAATTTTAAATGAAGTAATTCAAAAAAAAGTTTTTGAATTAAGTAACTCAAAAAATTTTATAGAAATGTCAGAAAAAGATCTTGATAATGCAACAAATGAATTAAGAGTAATAGAACAAAAAGAGGCAGGAATGTTAAATTTTGCAAGAGAAGTTGAGAGCAGTAGAAAGCTATATGAAAACTTTTTACAGAGAGTTAAAGAAACAAATGAAGCGCAAAATTTACAAATTTCTAAATTAAAAATAATAGAATCTCCAAGTCTACCTAGCGGCCCATTTTCTCCAACACCATATAAGAATTTAATTATGGCGTTAATTTTTTCATTTATAGGTTTTTATGGATTGGTATTTTATAAAGAAATGAATTCATCAATTATAAAAACTCCGGAGGCAATTGATCATTTAAATATTCCACAAATAGCTATTTTACCCAAAGTTGAAAATATAAAAAAAGGGTATCATATTTTGCAAATGTTTTTAGAAGACAGTGAGTCAAATTTTTCAGAGTCTATTAGATCTTCCAGGGCTGTTATTGAATCTAAGTTTAAAAAAAATTCAAGTTACTTAGTTACTTCTAGTAATCCCTCAGAAGGTAAAACTACTTACGCATTTAATTTGGCTTTATCATTAGAAAAAACTTATAAAGTTTTATTTATTGAGGCTGACATTAGAAGACCGTCCGTACTAAATAGCTTTTATAAATTTGACAAAGAAATATTTGGTTTGGGGGAGATAATTTCAAACTCTGCTGGATTAAAAGAAACTATTTTTCAAGTACCAGGAACTAATTTGGATATTGTTACATCGGGTGCAAAAAGATTTGACATGTCTGATATTGTTAATAAAGAACAATTACGAAAGTTTTTTGATGTATTAAAATTAGAGTATGATTACGTGATCATTGACTCGCCACCAGTTCAGCCAGTATCTGATACCTTAATTCTCACACAAGCATCTGATTATAATTTATTTGTTGTAAGGTCAGAAACATCTAGAACATTAGCTTTTATGTCTTCTATTAAAAAAATTCATAATGTTGGAGCTAAAATTGATGGTATTGTTATCAATGATCTAGATACGTCAAAAGATAGCTATTATAATTATAATTATAATTATAATTATAATTATAATTATTACAGAGATAAGGTTTAGGCGTGTGTTTAGGTTAGAAAAAGTTTTTCAAAACGACGATTTTTTATTCATAAATCTTTATATATATGTAAAAACATTTGTTCTTTTTTTAACTATCTATATTTTTTCAATATTAGAATTTAATTCGATTCATGATTTGATAAATTTTACTATTTTTGAAAATTCAAAATTTTATAATTTTTCAATATATATAACTATAATATATTTTATAGTATCTTTTTTCTTTAGATTAAAAAAAAGATATGCACCTAATTTTTTAACTTTTTTAAAGCAAGATATACAGCCTTTGTTTCTATCTCTGTTATTAACTTTTACACTATTCTTTTTCTTAAATGAAAATTTTACTATTACTATTACTATTGTACTTTTATTAGTTATTATTATTTTTATTTTATTTATTCTAAAAAAAATAATAAACTATCTATATAATTTTTTAATAGGTGAAAATATCATTCAAAGAAACATCATGCTAGTGGGATCACCAGATTCTATAAGATTAATTCTTAAAGAAAATCTTGATAATATTAATGTTTACAAGTGTTGTTTAGTTTTTGAACAAAATTCAGAAATAATTAATAAACTTAGATTGGAATTTAAAATTCCAACCTTTTCTGATAGTGATGACGTTAGAGCTATTTTGGAATATCATTCATTAGGACAAATTTGGATTTTAGATGACAAAACTAACAATATTTCTCCATATTTAAATAAAATTTTAAAATTTTCAGTTGATCTTTTAGTTATTAATTTAAAGGATAAACCATTTTTAGGAAGTGAAAATATAATCAATAGCAAATATCAATTTCTTAATTATGAAATATCTAGATTTTATGGTTTTAATTTATTTATTAAAATTTTAATAGATAAAATTTTATCTTTATTTTTTTTAATCACAATATCTCCAATTTTTATTTTATCATTATTATTCCTTTATTTAGAAGATGGTTACCCCTTATTTTTCACTCAAGACAGAACAGGGTGGGATGGTAGAAGATTTAAAATCTTTAAAATTCGTTCGCTTAAAAAAGATAAGTTTGACACAAAAGTCCAAGTTATTGAAAATGATAATAGACTTTTAAAAATTGGAAAATTTATTCGAAGATTTAGTATTGATGAATTGCCTCAATTCTACAATGTTTTAATTGGTGACATGTCTATAGTTGGTCCTAGACCCCATATGGTTGAGCACGATATTTTATACTCTGGTTTATTTAATAGTTTTTT
>ERZ651776.1568-NODE-1568-length-27083-cov-5.722654_pt1 | contig 27083 bp, 36 predicted proteins | sample MGYA00514761_ERZ651776 | MGnify/ENA metagenome assembly ERZ651776 | reverse complement strand
CCGCAGATAGACAAGCCACAGTAGACAGAAATGTTGAGCATCTTGAGCTAATGAAAGCTAAGACAGATTGGGGTAGTGAGTCAATGACAGCTACAACTAATGCTATTAATGCAGGTAAAGGTTACACCGCATCTTAAATGGAGTAACCTTATGACTACAGAGAAAAACAACAGTTGGCATCTGAGTAAGTCAGTACCTGTGTCACTTATACTAGCACTCGTCATACAAGCAGCCGCCATCGTGTGGACTGTATCACAGATGCAATCTAGTATAGCAGCTAACGCTAACAGTATAGTACGCATAGAAATACGAACAGAGAAGCTAGAGCTTGCAGTCCAAGGACAAGCAGTAGCTCTTGCACGAATAGATGAGAACATCAAAGCAATACGTATGTCAGTAGAACGTATAGCGTCAAAGGATTAAGGATACCATAAATGGCTAAGTTTGCAGGGTTTAATACCGAACAAATTAATACTATCTTAGCGAAAGCAGGTCGCAAAGGCCCTCCTCTTGCAGCAGATGAAGCACAAGATCTGTTAAATGCAGATAAAAGGTATAATGCTTTTTATAATAGGCAAGTAGAAAAAGCTATGGCATTAGTTGAAGGTCGTCAGATGGCAACTGGAGGATATGTATTTCCTACAAAAAATGCTAGAGGCAATGTTAATAGACTAAATACTAAAGACAGCCCTGAGTATGCAAATAACATAGATCAGCAAATAACTGCTGTTAATAGATTACAGAACTCGTTCCCTACTCCTCTTGAAGAGATGAGTCCTAGACGATTCCAAACTGGTGGTACAACTACTGATCCAGCTAAAGCATACTTAGACACTGCTCAACAAAACTATTCTGATGCACTAAAAAAACAACAAGAAGCACGAGATGCTCTGGCTGCAGACGCAAGTAATGAAAGTCTAAAAACTGCATTAGAAGCGGCTGACTCAGAAACAGCACGTCTGCAAGAAGCCAGGAATCAAGCAACATTTCAGTTTAAAGAAACTGCGTCTGACACTCCAGCAGAACTAATACAAAAAACTACAGTTGATCCTATGGCGTTGACTACTACTGCAGCAACAGCCGGAACTACTGCAGGTCAAACTACTGCCGGACTAATGACGAGTACAGGGGACGCAGGGGATGCTTCTGTAGCTGCTCCTACAACAGGAGCTACAGCAACGTCTTTAATGGCTCCAACTACACCTTCTGTTGGGTTATCTACTGCTTCGGATGCAAGCCCTGCAGTAGCACAAAACCTAGCAACGTTACAAGCGGCACAAGGTCAAGTACCCTCTGGGGCTGTTGTTGCTGGAGCAGAGACATCAGCAAATAACCTATCTCAATTAGGTTTAAATGCGTCACAGATAGCACAAGCTACTCAGGTTCAAGCACCTATAGCTCGTTCCCTACAGACGGGAGAGACTATATCTGGTTCTGCTGTAGATATGGCACAAGTTAAAGCTGAAACTAACTTTGCGGCTGCTACTGGTGCGCCATCTACAGATGCTACAGTTCAAGGGCAATTAACACAACTAATGCAGGACTTTGAGGGTGGTAATCAACCTACATGGGCCGCAGGAGCCATGAGAGCCGCTACAGCGGCTATGGCGCAAAGAGGGCTAGGTGCGTCCAGTATGGCAGGACAGGCCATTATACAGGCTGCTATGGAGTCTGCGCTACCTATTGCACAAATAGATGCAGCTACGTTCTCTAGGTTTGAAGAACAAAGTTTATCTAATAGACAACAAACTGCAATGTTTGCTGCAGAGAAAAGAGCAGACTTTTTAGGCATAGACTTTAACCAAGAGTTCCAAACTAGAGTAGCTAATGCTAGTGCTGTATCAGATATAGCTAATCTTAATTTTAATGCAGGGCAGCAAGTTGCACTAGAAAACGCACAATTAACTCAGACAGTAGACTTAAACAATTTAAATGCAGCTAATGCTAAAATAATGTCAGACGCTGCTGCAATGTCTCAAATTGAGTTGACTAACTTAAACAACCGCCAAGCGGCACAAGTTGAAAATGCTAAGTCTTTTTTACAGATGGACTTATCTAATTTAGACAATGCACAGCAAACTTCTTTATTTAAGTCCCAACAGTTAGCGGCTACTTTACTATCAGATGCTGCTGCAGAAAATGCTTCCTCGCAATTTAATGCTACTAGTCAGAATCAAACAAATCAATTCTTTGCTAACCTATCTGCACAAGTAGCGGAGTTCAATAACGAACAATCTAATGCAATGAGCAGGTTTAATGCAGGGGAAGCTAATGCAATATCTGAGTTTAATGCAACTCAACAAAATCTTAGGGGGCAGTTTAATGCTCAGAACGGTTTAATTATTGAGCAAGCTAATGCAGACTGGTATCAGAAGATAGCGACTACAGATAATGCCGCAATTAATCAAGCTAACAGAGATGCCGCAGCTCAAGCTAATAATATGACTACACTAGGCTTTGGAGCCTACATGCAAGAGGTAAGAGACTTGATGAGCTACGCTTGGCAAACAGCTAATAATGATGCTGATAGGGCTACAAATTTAGCAATAGCAAAAGTTTCTGGCGATGCTGCAGCAGCTAATGCTAAAGCGTCAAGAAGTTCAGGATTATGGACAGCACTAGGAACTGTTGTTGCAGCTTCCTTCCAATAGGATTTAATAAATAATGGGATATTATAGTTATAGCACTATGGGAGGCTTCGAGAGAGGCAGAGATTCTTATGTACCGGAAGTAAAAGACAAACCCTCAACAGGTATAATGACCCCCTCAGAGCCAAACAATGAAGAAGACAACAATAGTTTTGTTAGTAATGTTACTAATACTGCTAAAGCTCTTTTTTCTGCAGTACGAGGATCGGCTATTGGCCCTGCGTCAATGTTAAACATTGCGTTAGGTCTAGCTGGAGGAGAAGGTCAGGCAACAGAAAAACCTGTTGTTGCTACAGAAAGAGTTAAATCAAACCAGTTTAAACTTGGTACAGGAGATTTTAAATTTACTGAGTCCTCAGTGCCTGTCACCCCAAAAGATGCTGGCATAATGCGTAAGCCTTATGAGGCACAAAGAATGTTAGATGCTAATCAACCTAAAGGTAAGGGAACTATAGCAGATCAGCTAAATGCGTTTAGGCGTATAGAAAGACAAAACAATAAGTCTGTTTGGGGGCCTGTGCATAGTCAGTACTATCAACAAGCAGATGAATATATGGGTCTTCCTGGTCTATCAAAACCTGAAATAAAACCACAACTTCGTCCACAAAAGTTAATGGACCAGACTTATTTAAAGCTAAGTACAACACCTAAAGTTAGAGATCAAGCAGCAATGGATAAACTACCTTCGGTAGTAAGTAGCAATACAGAAACACTAACAGTTTCAGACTTTGAAAATGACACAGCCTTTCAAGAAGCATTTAAAAGAATAAACAAAAAGCATGGTGTAGAAAAAAATGAATTATATGCTTTAATGTATAAAGAAAGTTCATTTAGACCTAGTGTTCGGGCTGATTCTGGGGCAGTCGGATTATTTCAATTTATGCCGAGGACGTTGAAAGATAGACCTAAAACCTCTGCATTTCCTTTTCCCAAAGTATCTCCCCTTGAAGTTAGAAACATGACTCCTGCGGAACAGCTAGACCTTTATAGTAAATATTTAGATTCATATCGTTATACACCAGACATTTCACTAGGAATGATGCAAGCTGCCCCTAAATATAGAAAAAGAAAAGGCAGTGATGTTGTATATCCAAAAGGTTCGAAAAAGTACAAACAAAACCCTTTATGGGTTGATGCTAAGACAGGTCTTATGACTGTAGATAGTATTAATGCTTATTATGCTGGTTTGTTTCCTGTTGCAGGTAAAGGGGGTTTTATGTCCAAGACCGAGTTCCCAAAGAAAAGGCCATAGCAAATGACATATAGTATAACACCGGATTACCAAGACTATTTAGGCTACGGCAGCGACCCTTTAGGGGAGTTTGGCGGTCTTGGCCCACAAAAACCATCAGAAGATACAACAGAATCAGACGATGGTGGTGAACAAGATGATAGTCCTGCAAACCTTGTAGCTAAAGTAAAAAACTTTCTTAGTGATGTTTTTAGAGAAGATGTAGCGAAGGTAAACACAGGCATACCAAAAATTAAAACATCAACTAATTCCAGTACCATTCTAGCACAATATAATATTGAACCTAATTTTATGGGGGAGTATAATAGCGTTGATAACTCAAGTGAGTATTATGAAACTTTAATTACTAAAGAAACAGATAAAAACATATTTGATCAGGACATCGAGTATTTAAGTTCTTTGTATCAAAGTAGAAATAATGCAAGAATGAATGAAAGAGTAAAAGAAAGCATAGATAAACGATCAAACCCAAAGATAGAAGAGCCGATTAAAGTTGACGATTTAATGCGCCCTCAACTGCGTCCTGAATTTATAAAATATAAAATACCAGACTACGCAAATCTGCTTAAGCCTCAAAAAAGGCCGTTGGGTTTAATGTCAAAGAATAATCTTGAAGGGTTATATTAAATGGGGTTTCCTCTCGAACTAATAACAATGTTAGGCTCTACTGTACTAGGTGGCGTTATGACTATTTGGGGCCAGTCTATAAAAGCCAAAGCAGAACAGAATAAGATGCTATTAGCTCGTGCTGAGTTTCGTGCTGGTGCAGTAAAAGACGCTAGAGAATACGGCAGCAAAGATAAACATTTTGCTTGGACTCGCAGACTTATTGCATTAGGTGCGGTCGGAGCCATCATAGTACTTCCCAAAGTAGCAGCAGTGTGGTATCCTGAAATAGGCGTAGTTGTAGGCTATACAGAAGTACAAGGAGGCTTCCTTAACTTTTTGTTTGGTCCCAATGAAGCAATCGTATGGAAAGCCGCAAGGGGTTTCGTAATTACACCACTCGACACACACATAGTCTCAGCCATTGTAGGGTTATACTTTGGTGCAGGTTTTACTAAATAAGGTATATTTAAAAAAATGGCAAACTTAATACAAGCACCTATTCCAGGGCAATCCCTTACAGACTCTCCTAAAAATGCTCCGTGGGAAAGACCCTCTGAGTTATCTGAAGTAAAAGATGTAGTAACTTACTACGTGGAAAGACTAGCGGATGAAGATGTTATGGATGATATGTCTGTACTATTTGATTTAGGAGCAGACTTAGAGACAGTTACAGAGACTTTACAAATGACAGGAGCCATGAAGGGGGTACACACGGCTGAAGCTGGTATGTTAGCTGGCCCTATTGTAGCATCTTTTTTAAAGACAGCCTTGGCGACTTACGGGATAGATGCACCTGAGAGAAGTGTATCAGATGAAAAACGCATGGAAGACAAAGAGCATAGTCGTATCTCTACACTGTTAGAAGCAGCCCTAGAAAAGACAAAGCCCGGTGACGCAGGGGGAGAACTCTTAGCTGAAATGGCGGAGGTAGAGGGCGAAGATGCAGAGATGATGATGCCAGAAGAAACCGTAATGGAAGACGCTCCTGTTGAAGAGCCGATGGAAGAACCTATGCAAGAAGAAATAGCTGAAGAGCCAATGGAAATGCCAGAACAAGGAAACGGAATTATGTCTAGGGGGAATGTATAATGTCATTTAAAGAAATAGGCACATCATTTCTTACTGGTTTTCTAACTCAAAAAGGCAAACAGATGACGGCTGCCAATGAAAAGGCAGAACGGTATTACGACTTACAGCTACAATTAGCAGAACAAAACAAAGGTAAGTATAAGTCTCGTGTCGCAGTAGCTAACAACTTAGTTAGTGTTGCTAATGAAATAAGAAGTTTGTATGGAACTGAAGAACAAATAAAGGCTGCGGTAGCTCAAGGGCCTAAAGAGTTATCTAATTTGTTAACCCGTATGAAAAGAGACAAAGACTTAAAAGGCACAGGGTGGAATAAAGAGTATGTGCAGGGCGTGTATGCTAAACTACCAGCGAATGTTACGAATAGCCCAGAGTGGTTAAAGTACTCAGAAATGGATACTACCGACTACATCATGGAAACACTGGGTGTTAAAAAGTATGAAGTAGGCGATTACAAAAGTCCGGATAGTAGCTTCTGGGATAAGCTATCAGGCAAGAACAGAATGGCACGGACTAGAGCAGATTTAGATGAGCTAGAGTTTTACGAAGGTATGAGTGTCTATGACATTAATCAATCCGCAAATGAAGCAGATTATAATGCTTTGCTTCCTGGGGCATTTTTAGAATACACGACTGACAAGTATATAACTTCAGATGTTATAACTACTTTTAGGGATAATGCAGCAAAAGTACTAAAAGATATTAACCAAAATGACACGTATAAAAATATTTTAGAGGTTGCAAAAAAATCGTTTGAGGACCTTCCTACGGGTCCAACATTTGAGCAGATGGTTACAAGCAAATCTACAAATCAAGCTGGTAAAACAATAGTTAACTTATCTAGTTTAATTAAGGGCGATAGGATAACTTATGAGAAAAACGCAGTTGAAGGGGTAACAGAAGAAGAATTTAATAAGTGGGCAGATGAAGATATTGAAATCTCAAACTACATTCGCATTAGTAATGAGTATTCACAAGCTAAAGGCAGAATGGAAGAACTGATAAGACCCGACATAGAAGGTTTAATTTCAGTAGCAGAAAAAGACTACGGGAGTAACTTTACAAAAGACACTGAAATATCAAGAATTATTAAAAAGTATGTACCTAGCTATCAAACAGGTGCGGTAGATAATACAACAGATGCTGGTGCAGATGCTGATGCAGTTGGTGCTGCAGGTGATGTATTTGAGGAGGTTGAAGTAACCACAACATCTGTGACTGCTGATGTGAGCGATGCCCTATCTAATCTAAACAGAACAACCCCATTAAGTGAAGACGGTTCAATTTGGTCTTTTAAAAATACAGAAGGCAACGTTTATAAAATTATAAATGCAAACACTGATAACCCACTAATAATTAGAGAAATTGATGGCACAGAAGTAAAAGGACAAAATGCTAAAATATTTTTAAATAAACTTGGACTAAGTAATACTTTGGTACTAGGTAAAGAGAATCAGAAAAAACAATTAGCAAAAAGTCTTTTAGAAACAGACATAGGTAAAGATTTTATTGAACAATATAAAACGCCCGGTAAATCAAGAACAAGCAATAGTACTTTATTAACAGTATTTAAAAGAATGTATGGCAAAAATATTCCAAAAGAAATGGAAGGCGTACTTATTACGGTAATCAAAGAGGCCCTTAAATAGGGTTAATATAAAGGACTAATAATGTCAATTACATTTGAAGAATTTATGGCAGCCCCTAAAGCACCTGCCCCTTTTTCTGTAAATACAGTAGATCTTGAAAAAGATAAAGAAGAAGAGCAACTAGATCTTACAAACACTAGTACAGAAGATATTAGTTTTGACGATTTTATGGGTACAAGTAGTCGTCCCACTGCCGTTAAAAAAGGCAGAGATGAAATTAGTGTTATTGATACCCAAGAAGAAGGGTACTTGTATAAGTCTGACTTAAAAGAAGGACAAAATGCAGGTGACATACGTAAGTTTATGATTGCTCGTTTTGGACAGGATTATAGTACGGCCTCCGATAAAACTAATGATGAAATGGTAAACGATTTCATTACACATATGAGATACACAGAAGCAAATATATTAACAACTGCACAGGAAGTTCGTTGGATAAGTAAAGCAACTGACGATGAAAAGATGTTAGCTCAAAGAGCGTATGTGCTAAACGATAATTTACGTAACGTATTTGTTAATGATGGCTATTACGGTGCGTTTGACGGCATGAAAGATTATCTTTTTGCTGTTGCGTCTGACCCAAGTAGCTGGGTTGGGTTACTAACTGGTGGTCTAGCTAAAGCAGGGACATTGGGAAGTAGTGTTGCAGGAAAGGCTCTTATTAAAAAAGCAATGACAGAGGCAGCAGAACGCACATTAGCCAAAGGTGGGTCTGAAGCTGCAGCTAAAAAAGCAGGTAAAGAGGCAGAACTATCTATACTAAACCAATTAAGTCAGAAAACAAACCTAGCCGCAAAAGCAAAGCAACGAGGTGTTAGAGCTGCTAGATTAGCAGGTGAGGCAGAGGAAGAGTTTGTTAGAAGCACGAGCAAACTAAAAGCAGAAAAAGAAATAGCAGAAAGAATAGCTAAAGAAGGAGCGACCAAAGCACTTGACTTGTCCCCAACAGAAGCTGCAAAACTATCTATACGAGACAGACTATTTGGCGGTGGTACTACTTTAGGAGTATCTAAACCTATTGTTCAAACCGGAGTTGCAGACGGGACTCTTGCAGTATTACAGGATGCAGGTATTCAACAGAATAGACTTGCAATTGGCGCACAAGAAGAATTTAGTGCTGTACAGAGTGCCTTTAGTTCTCTAGCTGGTTTTGTAGGTGTTGCTGCACAAGTAGGATTTGGTAGAGCATCTGGTGCTACAGGTTTAGATGTTTCACCTGGCTCTATAGCACTACTAGAAAAAAAAGCTATGGCTAAATCAAAAGTTGATACACTGCTAAATGAAGAGTACCAAACAAAAGCAGTATCACATCTTGTTGACTCTATTGAAAGCTGGGGCGAAAAGGTAGCTAAAGGGGAAACATTAAACATAGCAGGTACAAATGTTGACTCGATGACCTTACTATTAAGAAATATAGTTTTAGGAAAAGATGGTACTGGCGAAACAGGTGGCCTAGCTAGAATATATAAAGATAGTGGTTTTAAAGTTAGTGGTAAAGTTACTGTGTCAGATATACTAACAGACATAATACCCGAAATGCCAGAACAAGAGTTAGCTAGAATAAATAAAGTATTAGCGCAGCACGGGATTAGTTTTGGATCTATTGCTCAAATGAAAATAGAGCTTGGCCCCTTGCTTGCCTCAAAGATTTCTGATGCAGGAAGAGCCTTAAACGTTCAGTCTATAGCATCTAAAATACTAAGTGGTAACATTCTAAAAGGCGATGACCTCGTAGAAGGTGCTATAGAAGGAATAAATAAGCTAGAGGCAAAGTCTAAAGAACTTAAACGACCTCAGTACTTTAGTTATGCACAAAATGCGTGGAAAAGGTTGTTAGTATCCGCACCAGCCACAACAGCCGTTAACGTTGTTGGGTTCAGTCAATACTATACAGCAAGAGGTTTAGCGGATGTTTTAAATGGTGGTATTTTATATGCTGCTGGAGCTGTACGTGGTGGGGAAAAAGGTAAAGAGATGATACGAATGGGGGCAGTATATCATCAAATGGTAGCCCAAAAAGCTAAAAACTTAATGGACCCTTACACAACACAAAAAGTATATGAAGAGTTTTTAGATCAAAACAAAGATGTAAGCAAGTTGTTAAGAGAAACTGTTACTGCTGGTGTTGAAAGAAACCCAGATAGATTTTTTGTTCCTTCAGATAACAGTGTAATAAAAACAACTGAAGTTGTTGTAGATACTGCATCAAAATTAACTGGGGTACGTTTGCAAGATAGCGTTACTAAATCTCAAATGTTTATTGCCGAATTAGATAAAGCAATTAGACTAAAGCATAAAGATCCTACAACAGGAGATAGCATAACTCTTTCTGATGTTATAAATGGTAGAGCTTCCCCCGGACTAATTGATACAGATATAATGGGATCTGCGACTGATACAACACTACGTTCTGTGTTCACTAAAAACTATACTACAGATGATCAACTTCTTAAAAGGTTAGCTAAAGGAGTTGAAGACTTTTCTAGTATTCCTGGCCTTGGAACTATTATGCCTTTTGGTAGATTCTTTAATAACGTGTTAGCTACTACGTATCAATGGTCTGCTGGTGGGTTAGTTGCAAGCGCACTCTCACTAGGAAGAACTGTTAGCAGAGATCCAAGTAAACCTTTAGGGTTAAAGTTTCAAGCAGGTACAACACAAGAAATTATTCAACCCTTAGAAGCATTTTCACGAAGTACTGTAGGTCTTGCAGCAATTAGCATGGCAATGAACCACGATGAAGAAGCTAAAGAACAAGGGCTACCGTGGTATCAAAGAGAAGTAAACGGAACTATTGTAGACTTTAAAAACGTATTTCCTATGTCCTTGTGGATGTTAGCTGGAAGAGCTGCCAACATTAAGAAAGCCGGAGATGATTTACCTAGGGAAATATTAATGGATATGGGGGATCAGATTGCAGTAGGACAATTTGCTAGAGATGCTCAGTTCTCTAATGACCTTATGAATATGCTCGATGTATTATTCAACGAAGATCCTGATGCTAGAGGTAAGAGCCTTGATGCTTTAGGTAAAGCTACTGGTAATGTAGCCGCAGGTGTAACTCGACCTTTGGATGCGCTAAACAAAATGGCTGGATTTATGTTTGATACAGATGTAGCAAAGGATGTTCGCCAAGAAAGAGGTGTACTATCTACCTTTGGTGTTTCTGCTACAAAGTATGTAGATAACATGCTTGAGATATTTATGGATAGAGATATTGATGACCCTGGCTTGGGTAGTAAAACTTTAAGAGTAGGGGCTAGGGAGGGAAATATACAAGATCCTAACCCAATACTCAGAGCTATAGGTGTTACAACTAAGCCAGGAAGAACCTCTACTGAGGTTGTTTACTCTATGGCTGAAATGAAAGATTATACCGCCAGCGAACGAAGTTCCTTACCTGCATATGATAGAGTCTTTAATGTCTTGTTTGCCCCTATCATTGAGAGAGAGTCAGCAATATTGTTGAGTTCGGGGGCATACAAAAAGATGAACTTGGCAGAAAGACGCAACAGTATTAGACAAATAAAAAAGAAAACATCTAAGATTGTACGAGAACTTGTAGAGAATAATTATGGTGGCTCTGACGGCTCTCTTTTAGCTTTAAGAAGAAAAGCATTAAGCGTAGGCAAAGACGACAAGAAACTTGGCCTTGACTACTTAGCCGGACTAGCTAGAAACCCCATAAAAGGGGTAAAGATACAAGATATGAACGCAACAGAGTTAGAATCTTTTTTATCTTATATAGATTATATAAAGAAAAACCGATAGCCGTTTAAAGTTTTCGTATATCAAATCTATCAATGCCGATGTCTCGCAGCTCTCTGTCTGTCATGTTGCGTAGTTTCCAGTAGTTAGCTCTTCGTTCTTGAACAGCTACTGCTCTGTTCCATAGTTTTTTTAGCATGATATAACTCCTTTAATGTATTGCAGTTATACCACACTTTGGGCGGTTTTAATATTGCTATAATCACAAACCCGTTATGACTACTTGACACCCCAAATTTCAACACCTCTTTTAGCCCACAGCTCTACTTCAACAAGATGCAATAAAGCATTGGCCTGTTCGGGTGTTTCATACAACTCCGAAGTTAAAAGGGTTTTTAAAGGTTTCATAATTTTATTAAACTCGTTTGCAAACTTAGTTTGTTTTCGGTTCATGTGGACATTAGCTTCGTGTTGTAGTTTCATAGGTTGTTCCTATTTATAGTTTTAGTAATTCTGCCTCAGTGTAAGGTACGTGAAAAAAATACTCCCCATTTTCAATTCTAAATCCCTTTGCTTCTTTTACTTCTGATCTTGCTAGAAGATCACTACTTATACGCCAAGTATATTCACAATCCCCCCGCAAAACATAAAAGTGTAAAAAAGACTTTGCCGCATCTAGTGCTTTAAATTTATTAAGCAGCTTATGCTTCCGGTATGGTATGCGGATCTCTTTCCAAGATGGATTCCAATCCCCCTTCCATTGGTTCTTCATTTCAACCTCAGAATAATACGTTGCTCCATTTCTAGTGCTAGTAATATCAAAGGAGTAATCTTCTTCTCGTGTTACTAATGTATGCCCTTTATTTTCTAAACAACGTATAATAGTTTCTTTAGCTAAGTTATCATTCTGTCTGTAAGATGAAGGCCGGAACTTTCGATTAACTGCCCCTTTTATTGGTTGTAGCATATTATCTCCTATGTTAAGTCCACAATTTCGCACACATCTCCGCTGCACGCTAGGGTTTGCATCCCTACAGTATTGTCTTCCTGTTCGTATGAAGATAACTTTTCCCAGTCAATCCTACTAGGGAAGTCTTTCAGTAACGCTTTGTATTCATCCTTGCTACACTCTTGATAGGGTGCTTGCTGATAGGTATGATCTGAGTGTGGCAGAAAAGACACACCACTCATCTCATCAAAATACTTATATACAAATGCTCCTACTTCCATCCATTCATCAGGTAGAACTGTAATGGTTACAGAAGGTTTGTGTTCACACCAGTGCCGCTGATAGGTTAACCACATCTCTAGTTGATCTATGGCGGTCATATCGTTACGAGTTACTGCATTTTTAGGTGACGCAATAGGAAACGTAAACACCGTTGTAGTATCTGGCTTCATTACGCATAACTCTGAAGGTATACCTTGCTCTTTCATAAACTGGGTAATAGGATCTTTGTTGTCTCCTCGAACAGTTCTATAGTAATACTGGCTGTGTCTAGCGTGGATGCCTGACGCACTGTCTACAAGTTGTGATACAGTTCCGCTTGGCTTGACGCACGTAATAGCAGTAGATTGTTGTACCCCTAGTCTTACTGCCCACTCTTTATTAGTATCAACCGCAACATGACGCAGATGATCTAGCGTTTGTGCTAGTCCTTTATTCTTAGCTGTAAGCAATGGGTTGTCCATTATGCCTGTCAGGGATACGCCTAGCAGTCTTTCTTCTTCTGTGTTGTTCTGCCAGACTTTACGCAAGTATGGAAACTTAGTTAGGCTGGATTGTATTGTACCTATTATTGTAGCTAACTTAACTTTGTTAGATAAACTCTTTATATCGTCTGTGGCTCGTACTACTACCTCACTTAAATTACAAAATTGTCCTCCTGTACCTGTAATTGGCTGACCTGTTTTTAAATCTATTCTAGGGCCACGTAGTATAATCTCGCTACAAGGATTTGTCCCAAACTCCCAATTAGGATCACGCCTGTTATTCTTAGTTGCCTGTTTTTGTGCAGCCTGTCTGTTAAAGATACCACGCTCTCCTGACTTAGACTCTACGAGTGCGGTCCACTCACGTAAGAAAGTCTCCATATCTGGCTTTTCAGTATAACTAACTGAGTTGTTAGCTAAAGCTCGATGTCCTGCAGTCTCCCACCAGTTACCTGACTTGGCGTGACGCATACGGTCATCGCTTAGATTAGATAAACTAATCATAGCACTACGCCTAACGCCACCACTTACAACTATCTCACCAACTTTACACATAATATCGTGGCACTCTAAGCTAGACAACCTGCGGTTCTGTGCGCCTTTGAATGTAGCAATACAAAAGTTAAACAGATCTATTAAAGGTGCTGGGCCAGAAGCTCTGCCACCAAATGTTTTTAGTTTAGCTCCTGCAGGTCTAACAAGTGAAACATCCCACTTAGGTACTTCCCCTGCCCAAAGTAATGCTAGGACTTGTCTAAATGCTTTAGCCCAACCTTCTTTGCTATCCTTAACTATAATAGTTGTATCACTATCAAACATGGTGGGTACTTCAGGTAGTTTAGATATGTATTGCCGTTCAACACTAAACCCGACACCTGTACCACACAGTAGTATAAACATAGCTTCATCAAAACTTTTAGGGTCATCAACTGGAAGGTAGCTGCAATTATACCCTGCTGTATTGTCTCGCTCTAGTGCCGGACCAGCAGTCATCATAGCTCTCATGGATGGCATTACTTGTAAAGATATAATAGCATCGTACAATTCTTTTTTAGTATCTGTATCTATAGCGTTTGTTTTACATATATTAGATACATACCTAGATACCGTTTCGTTCCAGCTTTCTCTGCGTCCCTCAGTATCTAACCACCTGGCGTATCTAGATTTGTGAATGAATGATTGATAGTCCGTTGGTAGATAGTTACCGTCCATAGTTTTTTCCCCTGACTTTAATTTTTTCTATTCTTACATCGTCAATATCATGCAGCGCATTTGATATTACTTCTTCAACATCTCTCTCATGTTCATCTTCTACTAAGGATAGGATATTGCCTTCTTCGTCTACCTTCATTGCAAAAGATATATGGAAAGATTTATAACTCATCAGCACCCTTAATTTGATTAATACGCATCTCAGCGTATCGTATTACTTTGTTGAGATCTGTTATCTCACTCTCTTGTTCATCCATACCATCATAAATTTTATGCCCTGCTCGACTAGCGTACTTGACTATGTTGCCACGCCAAAACTCAAAGCCATTCATCATAGTATATGTTATAGGTTCTATCTGCCATCTAGCATAGTGAGCTGGCTTTTGTATTAATTCTTCAGTCATGCGCTGCCTTTTGTTTTAGTTAGAGGTCCAAACTTTATTACATTGCCCCCTGATGTTTCTATTTCTACTTCGGGTAATCCATTTCGTTGTTCTTCTGCGTCTTGTTCAAATATCTTAATCATTTCATTTCGTCGCTCTTCTACAATTTCCATGATGTCAGGAAACTCGTGCGCTATATCTAAGAACGCACTCAAGAATGTAGCACACTTAATTAATTCAGCTACTATAGTTCTATCAATGCTTTGTTCTGGCCCCATAGCCAAGCCTGTAGATACTAAGCCACTCCATTCGCCATCGGCATTAAAACTTATAGGTCTAAGTATGAGAGCAACCTCATCATCTGCTAATTCATATGCCACTAAATATCCTTTCTTTTTGTTTTTAATTTTATTACAGTAGCTGAATTACATCTACCTTTTTCTGTTAGCCAGTCCATAGGTATAACTCTGTGCGCCCACTTGAAGTTATTCTTCTCACACCACCCTGAGTATCTAGTCTTAGAACCTTTATATAGTTTAGCCTGGGCATTGGAAAATACAAAGCGTATATCTAACTCAGGATGTTGTTTCTGAATAGCTAAATGCTTGCGCCTGTCCTCATTGTCAAACAATCCTTTAGCTTCACATATGATGCCGTTGTCTAACTGGAAGTCAGGTGTGTAAGTACGATACCGCAAGTCTTCCCATTGGACCTTCAGTATTTCGTAGCGTACTTCTTTTTGGTGATGTGTTAAGTAGTCAGCAAGGGTTTCTTCTAAGCCACTTCTGTAGCGTCTAGAATTGTGTCTACGTTTACTATTATTCTTTTTTACCATCTGATAGGAGAGCCTTTAATTCATCAATTTTAACTCTACCTATTGCGTTCACACATTGTAACATATGATTGACTACATTTGATGTAGTTGTATTAACTTTTAGAACTTCAATCAATTCTTTTTGTTCATCAGTCATATTATCTGTGTCGTAGTCTGTGCCTTCAATTGTCATTTTTACCATTATGCTGCCTCGCTTTTATTGGTGTTTAAGATCTCTGATGGATCATATTTTTTTACTAACTTCCAGTAAGAAAGAAGACTATTAAACATAGCCATATGCCTTACGTGGGTTTCTTTATCCCACTTGTATGCCACTATAAGTTCGGGGTCTTCTCTGTCTACAAAGATAGATACTCTTTCTGGTTCTTTAAAGTTACACCCTTCTGCGTAAGCAGATAGCTGCATCCCGTGATCATCATAGACAAGTTTAGATGCCTGTTTATCTTTTAACCCATCTTTGGTCTTAAAGTCAACAAATATTCCGGACTTAGAGTATAAATCTATCTTACCTCCGTACCCATCTGTTGAGCAGAATGAGTCTTCCGCAATCCATTCTTCATCAGGAAAGTTTTCATCTAAGTACTTCTTAATAACTTTATAGGCTTTCGTTTCTTTGCCCCCCATAAACCCTTGTTCAATCATAGCGTGTATAATTGTACCACGTTCCGCAGCGGATTTACCAATAGCCTTAGAATCTTCTTTACATCTATAAGTAAACGCCTCTAAAGATTCACCGGGATCTTGTGTTAAAGTTATAGCAGAGTTAAGTGCCTGGTTTATCTTCCAGTTTTCTAAGGAGGGCTTTGCAGCCATCCCTATTATTGTTGTAACAGAAGGAACATACCCATGTTGTCGAGCATCTCGAAGAGTTGTATTTCTTTCTTTTCCGTTTGCTCCTATAATTGTATAAGTAGGCAGTCCTTCACTATCGTACCAATGTCCAGCCTCTGACTTGTTTTGCATTAAACACCAACACCCTCAACATCTACAAAAGCATCTACAAGTTCCGCATCTGCCTCGTTTAATTCCTGAGTATTGTTTTCTTTCCATCTGTCAAGAACATAGCCATCCGACCACTTAATCCAATCTTGAAAACTTTCAAATGTCTTGCTGTCTTCATCGGCTAAATCAGTAGCCCCCTTTAATGTAAAGAGTATAGTCGCATAGGTTTGCGGAACAGATTCAATTTTAGATGATAAAGTAATGCTACGCTTTAAAAGTTTAGCTTCTATTGGAACTGTACTATCATTTTTTATTTGTTCTAGTACGTCCTTTAATGCGTTGATACTATCTTTGTTCTTTATGTCTAGTATAAATGGTATTTGCCCATCGTAACCGCTAACATCGTTTCCCGCCTCATCTAGTGCTGCGCCATTGAAGTTAATCGTGCCAAATAGTATTTTTGTTCTTTTAACAGAACGCATTAAATCTTTTATTTCTTGAGACAGGGCATCATATTCTTTCTTTGAATAATATCCTGAAGGTCTGCCAATGTTAAACGTACCCTTTGAGTCTTTAAGATCTCCATACAAGTTATTCGCCATAACTGTACGGTACATAACATTATCGATAGAGTCCCAGTGTGTCCACTGTTCCTTAAGTGCAAAAATTCTTATCTCCGGAGCTAAACAATAAACAAAAGTGTCATTAATTTTTAATTTAAATGTACCTACGGGTAAGACTTCCATCTTTTTTAACTTACCTGCCACTTCAAAATCTCCCATAACAGACGTATGAGTTATACTAAGCCTAGCTAGGTTAGATGATTTCTTACTGCTGCCCTCACTTTGAGTTGATACGCCCATCATGTCGGCTAGTGCTTGTCCTGAAGCACCTGCTATTTGTAATTCTGTATTCATAAATTTACCTTAATATATAATGTGTGAAAAGAGTTATAGTTATACTATACAATGTCATTTGTGTCAAGCCAATTAGAGCCTATCTTAGCTTCTAAAAGCATGGGTACATTCATTTTTACATCATAATTCTCCTCTATAATTTTATCTAAATCATTATTCATGTCTACTATAATTTGTATTACCTTTTCTTTCTCGTGCGGATGAACATCAATTACAGTAGAGTCATGCACAGTGTTAACTAAACAGGATTGCAATGGTTTTAATCTTTCTTCCATTTCCATTAGCACAACCGGAACAATATCACCAGTAGCAAAGCCCTGCACTGGGTAGTTTTTTATCATAGTAAAATGAGTTGGCTGTCCGTTCTGCCTACGCTCAACATCAGGGAAAGCATATTGTCGCCCCGATGGGGTAGTTATCTTTCTGTAACGCATCGCTTCATCCCCCAACTTCTTGTGCCATTTAGCTATGCCTTGATACTTTTCATTAAAATGTTTGTAGTATGCAGCTTCAGCTTTGCTTCTGCCCCAACCACTAGCCCCGAAAAGGGGAGCAAACGTGTGGCCCTTAGCCACCTGACGTGTTGTAGGCTGTCCCGCATTTCCTATAACTTTAGCTGTATAAGCGTGTACATCAAAGCCTGTGGCTATTTCTTTCATTGCTGTCTCATCCTGCGACAAATATGCCGCAACTCTAAACTCTAACTGGGCAAAGTCTGCTTCTAATATGTAACCGCCCTTCCATCGAGATACAAAGACACGCTTCACTGGAAACGTACCTCCTCTAGGCATGTTCTGCATGTTTGGGTTGCGACCACTGAACCTACCAGTAGATGTAATGTGCTGCGTCAGCCCAACGTGAAGAAAACCATTATCTTTTGTGTAGTTACTTATGCCATCAACAAAGGAGGACAAGTATGTTGATACAGCAGATAAACGTTTTATATCTTCTAAGAATTTTATACCGGATGCCATTTGATTAGTTTTAGCTGTGGCTATAAGTAAATCTAAATTGCCTTTACTCGTGCTAAAACCATTATTACTTACCCAAGTTTTATTTGGTGGGTTAAATCCTAGACCAGCTAACTTATTAGTTTGTTCTAATTGATAGCCCCTGGCTAAACAGGCCGGACACCTATTAGACTTTTTAAAGTTAGAACCGTCCTTCTTTTTCTTGTATCTACTGCCTATACCATTACATTCAGGGCAACTAAATGCTGTTGTCTTTCTGATTAGTGTACTGTTAGCTGCTACAGCTTCTTTAAACTCAGCAACGTTATTTGTATATTCAAACAGATCAACCCATTCTTTCTTATCTATTACTTTTCTACTAAATATAACCTGCGATACTTGCTCTGGGGAATTAAGATTAATTGGAGTGTCCCCCATAAGTTCTCGTATCTGTTTAAACAGTCGCCCCTCTATGTCTGTCTTCTCTTGTTCAAACTCTTTACGTACTACTTGAAGGGCGAGTCTATCCACTCTGAAGCCGGACATGTACATTCTGGTAAGGGTTTTACAGACTTTGAAGGTGGTGTCTCTAACTCGATCCATTCCGTTGGACTCGCTTTTGGAGAAGCCTTCGGTAATAGTAGCAAAGAACAGTTCGGAAGTAGTATCAATGTCGCAGCCAAGATAATGTGTAAGCTCTTTAAGGGGTATCTCATTGGTGTTGTATCCTTCTTTAAAATATTTCTTTAATGTATCATCTTTCTGAAAAGTCAGGTTTCTCCGTTCAGCACAGGCCAGTAAACTTAATGGCTGCTTCTGTCCTCGTTGTAATATATATTCAGCTAACATCGTATCGTAGATGTCCCCATCATATTTAAACCCACTAGCCCATAGCCACATTAAATCGTGCTGTGCGTTATGCATTATAAGTAATGTAGTTTCATCTAAGATAGCCTGTAGAAGTTTAGCATTAGCACCACTACGGTCAGTATACTCAATATGATCAAACGTAAGTAAATGTCGTTCACTAGGTACATCTACATTCTTAGTACCCACTTGAACCAAAAAGTTATTGGCTTCAAAGGGGTCCATATGTGTCTTGCCATTACGTTTAGTTACTGTGTTCTCAACATCTAAAACTAACCTCATTCCTTATGGCAGTCAGGGCAAGTTTCAGCATTAACACAACGATTATCTGGATCGGAAGGAAAATGTTCTACCTCATAAATTATTCCTCTGCCGTCACAGGTAAAGCAAGTAGTGTGTGGCTCTTCTAAGTTATCGTACATCATATCTTTCTCTCCTTTTATGCTGTGTATTGAGCTATGTCCCCTGCCAATTGGCAAGTTATACGTCCGTGAAAGCCGCCCTTCAGTTTATTCTTAGCTATATTTAAATGTCTCTCTTTATCTTCCATCTCATTCCCTTCAATAACCCTGTTCTTACCTATGAGTATCATCAAGTCAGCTTCAGCAGCTTTACCTGTCTTAGATCCTTCTAACATAGATTGGTCAGGCATAGCTAGACCTTCCGCTGCCGCACTAAGTTGTGACAACCAAAAGACAGCACAATTATATTCCTTAGCTATATTCCTGGCATGTATAGCAGCATCCCTAAGATAAACATCTGTCTTGTCACTAGTACGAGGGGCAAACTTATCCCCCATGTCAAGTATAACTATATCGGGCTTAGTAGCCTTAACTACAGCCTCAACCCAACTAAGATCTTTGCCAGTCGAGTCCTTAATGTTTATGTTAGCATTAACCTTATCATAGCGTAGAGCAGCCTTGGCGTAGTTACCTTTTATCTCATCTAACGTCATAGTTGTTGCAGCAGATAAGTACCTAGAACCTACCCGATTTGCTGCTTCTTCGTTACATAAAACTATACACTTAGCACCTTGATCTGCAAAGCCATGTGGAGAAGCTATAATAGATGCGTGAAAGCTGGTCTTGCCTGTGTTTGGCCTCGCACCTACTATAACAAAATGACCGCCACTGATACCCTCTACGTTGCGTCTCAGGGTAGGGATGTTAAACTTCCATTGTGTCTGTGTTTCGTTCGCTTTTAATAATGTATCTATGCTCATATCTTCAAACTCCACCTTTAGGTTGGGCGTAAAATCATCTTGGTATTGCTCAACAATCTTACGTAAAGGTTCTAAGCTACTCTGTGTACCATTAACAAAGTCAAACCCTATGTTAGCTACCTCTTCGCCCACCACCTGTTGAAACATTCTAGATATTACTTCGTTAGCTACCTGGTTATTTAATGCGCTGCTGTTAGCTATTTTACGGAATATCTTTTGGTACTGTTCTTTGTTAGATGTAGTAAGTGTCTTGTTGGTTGCGTAGAATAATGCCTCTAGGTCAGCTAATGATAATCCTTGATCATATGTTTCCATTGCATAATCAAGTGTTTGTTTTACTCTCCGGACATCTTTAGTAAATATTTTATCGGGACATCTAATACCTTTGTGTAATTCGTAGAACTCTCTGTCCATAAGAGCCTTTAATAATGATAACTCTGTCATGTAACCTTTCTTCTCCTGCCTAAGTATGCACCTTGCCTATCCCAATTAAAAAAACGCATTGGAAAAGGCCATAGATACCATTTCATTGATCGTGTTTTACCTGTATTCCAACATTCAGCAACTGCACCCCATCGTCCTTTTTGACACAGGCCCACACACGCTGCATATGTTTTTGGTGGGTCAGGCAATAATGCTTGTACTGCCTGATACTCTGCCTCTTCCATTTCCCTATCTGACCACATTGTTTGTTATGCTGCTTTTCTACTACGGTTACAACTAACACACAAACATCGAGCGTTGTCCAATGTAGTTTCTCCTCCCTTAGCCCAAGGTTCTTTGTGATCCGCATCCATTTCACTTAACGTAATAGACTTATCGCATATTTGACATTTCTTTCCGGCTTTCTTCCAAACATATTCTCTTATCTCAGGAGTAAAGTTTCTTGTTTCGTCTAACTTTAACATAGCAGCACCACACTGGGAGATAAACCTATCGTACAATACTTGTACTCTAGCTGTTATACTTGTCACATCAGAAGTATGTTGCACTGATGCCATTACATATTTATCTAAATCCACAAGATGTTCAGGGCTTTCTGCATGTCTGTACTCTGTAAGTACGTTTTCAAAACTTTCAAGAAACATACCTATTATTAAAAATTTATGTTCACTTCTACTCGTATACCTATTTAAAATTCTTTTAATAAATACAAAGTATGGAATAATAGTTGGAGCTTTTAAATTTAAATTAACCGATGAACAAACTTTATAGTAGTTGTTTACATCTTTTTCTACTTTAGATTCTATTTTTTTAAGGGATAAAGTATCAATATTTTTGTTATCATTGACTAACTTATCTAATTCATTAGCCCCCACATCACACACATCAATATTGTATGTAGCCTCAACGTGGTTTAACAGTAGTATTCTACATGCTACCTCTAAATGTTTCATTCTTTTTGAACTAAACTTAACTGCGTCTTTAAAAAGGTCGTGTTGCGTTAGTTTTCGGGCTAAATCTAAATAAGTTTGGCTGTCAAAACTATTTCTTATTTCCATACGATTCAATGTTGTACCACCTTGTAACCGCCTAAACATATCTAATATTTTATGTACCTCTGAAGTTTGTATTTCAACAATGTCTAATGTTATATTTTTAAAATGATCTTTAAAGTTATTACTCATATCAGAATATTTCATACCCGCTAAAGGATAATCTTCCTCAGATAGTAATTCATATCCGACTGAATCCTTTCCATATTTAAAATTAACAGACAGAGCAAAAGCATCATCCATAAAAGCAAATAAACTTTCTTTAAGTCTTTGTTTTCCATCAACTAAAGAATAACTATACCCCTCTGTATCCAACGAAGCAAAAGAACTGTCGTGTAAATAAATTTTAGGTGTATCATAGCCGTTTATAAGTGAGTCAATATATAATTGTTTTTGTGATAGTACCCAACGACACGAATCAACCTGATAAAACGGGGATAAGTTAATAATACGTCTTTGATTGTACGTTACTGCTAAACTTTGTTTTTTTGAAATGCACTTCATTTATATATCCTTATGCTTTAACTAAATTTGCTTGTTTGTATTGTGTCCTTTTTTCGAGAGCCTGTGCTGCACCTCTAAAGGTATTAACTAAGTACGGCTTAACTGACTGGGGGTTTTGATGCCCAGACACCTGCATAATACCAGCGATGTCAACGCCTGCCTCTACCATCTCAGTTATACAAGATCTGCGTAAGTCCATAGCTAATAGGTTAGAAGGTAGCCCTGCTTTTTGCTTTATGTCAGATACAATATAACTAATTTCCTGAACCCCAAAGGCAGAGTATTCACCTTTAAAGGGGTTAGGTTTTGGGCATACATATTTCTGAAACCCCCAATAGCTTTCCTGTACTTGCAACATCCGCAACAAAGAATCCGGAATCAATAGATGTACTTCAGCACCTCTCTTTGATTGAACATAATCTATTCTCTTCTCAGCAAAATTAACCTTGTCCCAAGTAAGGGTACGCATATCTCCAATGCGCTGCCCCAAATCGTATGCCAACTGACATATCATTGCAATGTTACTATACTCTGGGTTTTCTTCCGGACTAGCTGAACGGGCAGTATCAACAAACTTTGTAATCTCAGCCTCAGACCATCGCACACTTCTAATCGAGTCCTTCTTTCTAGTTAGACCTAACGTGGCATTTCTATCTATCACTTCTTTTTGCATTGCAAACTTTATAACGACAGATAAAGCACTTACTCTTATGTTAGCTGTTCTTGTACCAACTAATAGCCACTGATCATAGGCAGCGGAAACATGACGTAAGGATAACTTACCTATCTTTATATCACCTAACTTAGTATTGTCCTGGACTATAGTATTACAAATCTTTCGCTGTTGATCCACGTAATCTCTTTGCGTTTTGAATACAAGCGCATGAAATTTTGGGGACTTTCTATAATGCTCTATTGCGTCAAGCAAAGAGCTACTCTTCATTAGTTCTTTCATGTTGTTAAACCTTTCAATTTAATAATGTCTTCTTCTACTCTATATTTTATATCGTTATGCAATCGCATAGCAATAGTATTAACGCCTGTCCAAGACGCTACTTCTCGTTTGTATTGCAGAGTTTTGTTTGCTGCATCGGGGTCAAGTGCAATAATGATACGAACAAAATCTTGTAGATGCTCTGTATGTTTCACGCTTAATGATGTACCTAAGATAGCCATACCTGTGACATTAGGACACACACTACATATAGTGTTTGCACTGATTGCATCCTCCACAATTACTACGCATCCATTGGGCTGACCATTACATACCTGATAGACAGGTCTATAACTGTTTGGTATTTCACGATTGTACCGAAGCCACTTAGGTATTGCACCGTCTAACGCACGACCTGTTGCATCTATAATCTTACCGTTTTCTTTGATAGGAAAGAAGGCACGTTTATCTTTTACATCATACAGTAGATCTGTATCGTGTAACTTCCAACGATTAACAAAGTCATTCAATAACTTATGCTGCTTAGTAGGCTGTATAACATATTCCGGTATATCCATAGGCAAAATATCTTGCTGTGAATTAAAGGAGTTTGTATTTAACTTTGTCTTAATAGTAGCGACTGACATCCCTTGGTATATCGAGTCTCTAACATCACAGCGCAAAGAAAAGCACTGATAGACTAAAGAACCCTCAATGCAAGAGACACTTAAAGTGTTTATACCTTTACAGTTGGGGCAGTCACGCCTAGTACTCTGCCCCTCTTCAAGGGGCAAAGACTTTATATATTCTTTAATGTTACTCATCTTTTTTAGCATTTTCATGCTCTTCTATCTCTTGTTTTCTAACATTAAAGCACCATACGGCTGCCAAAATGTAAAAGATTATAAAGAAATATCCAGGTAAATACATTGCTTCATGGCTCATTTGTTTTCCTCTCTGTGCAACAAGCGTTGCTCTAAAATTAATATGCGTTCCTTGTGATGTCTTACCTCAGCAATCAATGAAGATATTTGATATAAGTAATCATCTAACTTTACTTGGATATGCTCATCAGTATTTTGTACCATTCTCTCTATACTCCTCGTCATCATGGTATTCCCAATCTTTTGATGCATCATAACCTATTGCTTCTCTTAAGTCATCTCTTGCTTTAGAAATAGCCTCTTCGTTATCTTCTGCATCAACAACATACGAGTAAGTTAATGTAGGTATGGGTCTAAATGTTATTTCATATGTCTTCATTTTTCATCTCCTCTTTTAGCAATGCATTAGCCTGTATATTGTAATCTTTCTTCTCCTCTATTAGTTGTTCCAATACACTAATAGCTGTATTAATATGACCTGTACCACGATCTTGTATCTTCTTAGATAGTGTAGAGATTATATTATTAATAGCTGTTATGTCTTGTAAACATATACGTTCAATCTCTTCTCGTAAATTGTTATTCATCTTTATCCTCTCTTTCTATTTTAGTTACTAAATAATCAGAAAGTATATCTCTAACCATTTGTTGTCCGTGGGCATACATATATATCTTCGTCCAATATGCATCGTTTAGTTCTACCTTGTATCTAATCCACTCAGGTTTAGGAAATATCATCCGGACAACTCCTTAATTAAAAAATATAGTATCGCTATACACGCTATTCCTAATATTATTATTAGTCTTCTATATGTTAGTTTCATCTTGCTCTCTCCTCATAAATGTATGCCTATGGGCGGATAATTGTTTGTTACCTCTGACTATATTGTTGAGATTAATTTCACGCAACAAAGCATCACGTACCATGTTAGCTCTTGGTAGGCCACACTTCTTAGCAATCTCAATTGCAGTAAGTGGTATTTTTGAGCTATCTATAACAGCCAATACCTGAGCGGTACGTTCAGCCTGAACATTAGTTGCCCTAAACATAGAGGGAAACATATCTTTTTTAGCGCAAGTGTTACGCCATGATGCTGCATCTTTTCTAATTGCCTCACCTAGTAGTTCTTCATAATACTCCGGAGTGTAAGTTCGTGCTTTAAATGCCTTACTAAAGTCTAGAAAGTTAGTCATCTTTATTCTCCTCTAATTGTGTAACTACAAAAGCCTGACCTTCTATTTGCTTTAACTTAACTAATCGTTTCATTAAGACTTCGTGACGGTCAGTGGTTTTTAAATACGTCTTAAGTAGTTCTCGCATTTCATGCTCAATATTTTCTATCTCTCCACATAAACTCATTATGCTGCCCCATCGCTATACTTCAATTCCTTAAAGTCTTTTTTATCTAACACCCAGTAGCGTTTGTATCGGTTATGCGTGATAGGGTTTCTTCTCCACGTACCTAAGATTTTATAGTTATCTTTTCTTAGGGTAGATATAACCTTAGTTAAGCTCGCTATACTATATTCCAGGATTGCTTCTCTATTCGATATAGAACCAGTTATACTTAGATGTTTAATTACTACATCAGTTTGTTTCATTTGGTGGTTTCCTTTCTTTATTATATTTTTGTTTTAATTTAATTTTACTGACAAGTCAATCAGTTAATTTAAAAAGTTTCTCCGGACGATCATCTATTCCTGGTTTTGCTGCCAAATAAAAAACAAGAAACGATCATGCATGCGTCATAGTTGTTCAAGGATAAATAAAAAGCCCAACAAAAATTGCTGAGCTAGTTTAGGTTTTAATTTTATTTTAAATCAGACAATAAGAAAGCTATTACATCTATAGTCCAACCATTGCCTATCATCTTGTAGCGTTGGGTATTAGATACATGGTTAGTGTAATTGTCCGGAACTGTCTGTAGTCTCTCACATTCTAAGGGCGTTAGCTTTCTCCATGCTTTAGGTTCTTCAAAAACTTTTGGCTCTCTATGTCCACCGCCCATAGTCGTTACAGTTGGGGACTTGCCCTCAGAATGATAGACTCTCTTGATTGCATCATGCCCCTTCAAATCAGCATCACCTACATGACACAAGCCATCCTTGCTAAAGACTAGCTGTCTCCTATGCTTCTCAAAGTAAGACTTTAAGTTACCACCTTTAAAGTAATTCGCATCTATACAGTGTGACTTGTCTCTGTCGGTTATATAATCATCCTCTAATATATCTTTAAGAACGATACCTTTATCTTGTGGTATCTCTCCTACTTCAAGGTTAGTCCAATACAATCTGTACCTTGATTGAGCAGAGAATATACGAGAGTTAATAGCTATCGGTTCAACACCTAAATAGTCAGTGATTACTTGTTCACTTTCTTTTTTCATCCGGACATTTTCCATCAAGAATTTTACATTAGGGTTAATGGTTTTAGCTTCCTCTAATATCCGGACCGCTTCAAAGAATAGCTTACTTCTAGGGTCGTCAAAGTTTAGATTGTTACCGGCAAATGAAAAACCCTGACAAGGTGAACCGAACATAATCAAATCAAAATGCTCAGCAACCTTTACATCCCTCACATCTCCTACATGTATCATGTTAGGAAAGTTCTTCTTTGCTACAGAGATAGCATACTTATCAATCTCAGATGCAACATACTTCTCTACATCTATGCCCAACCGGTGCAATGCAATCTGTCCGCAACTCATACCGTCAAATAAACTAAGTACTTTCATTTTTTCATGCTCCTTTTTTGGCTTTCTAATTGTCCTTTTAAAAACTGTTGCACATCCTTTGTTATTCCTTTTTGCTCCATATATTCTAACACTTCAATAACTTCTCTTGCTCGCATACCATCATCACCTATAACAATATCAACGGCTTCTCTTATGTCTACTTCTGAATATTTTTTCATCAACTATACTCCTCTATTTGTAGGTCTATCATTAGGTGTCCATCTTTCATCAATATAAACCCTCAGATTTTTACATGCATACATAGGTGAACCGAACTGGTGATCTTTCCAATCATGGTTCTCACTATCTAAGTTTTGACCTTTGCAAGTCAGCTTATAGACATCTCTATTTAGATACTTCCTCATAAGCCGGACTAACTCTTTACCCTCTTTTGTATTGGGTATCTTTTGGAATTGATATCTTGCCATTATATTTTCCCTTCTATAAAATCTACTACATGATTTGCATTGTCAGCATTGATTGACCAATCATCTATTCCACCATGTAAGTTTAAACCTCTTTCCCTTATTGAAGAAC
>ERZ651776.1565-NODE-1565-length-27105-cov-4.642038_pt1 | contig 27105 bp, 19 predicted proteins | sample MGYA00514761_ERZ651776 | MGnify/ENA metagenome assembly ERZ651776 | reverse complement strand
CCACCACGACGATGACAGCCGGTCGTTCAGTCGCAGGTACACCCGGCATCCGTGGTGGAGCAGCGGGTCGGCCTCGGGCGAGACGTCGACGATAACGTCGCGCAGCGTAATCATGTAAATCTCCCGTTCCTGGTAGTCAAGCATGATACCGCCGTCACCGCCAACGTCGCCAAGGCCGTGGCCCCCGTATGGGTGCCCAGGGTCGAGAAAGCCGCCGCCGCCGCCGCCACCGCCACCGCCACCTCACCCGACGCACAAGATGGAACCGAAAAAAAGGGGGATGATAGGGTTAGCTGGGGCGGCGGGGACATTTTCAACGATAGGAGGTTCGAGCAGATAGTCGAGTGCGTGATGTGCCAGGTCAGGAGGAAGGGCGATTGCCGCATTCTCCTTGACCGGAGGAGCGCTGACTGGCATTCGAAGGATTCCCGCGGCGGGGAAAACACTTTCGATGAGGTGATGGGAGTGATAGAGGCGGGATTGTCTTCGCAGACTTCTGGCGAGGAGGATTCTTCTTCTTTCTCCACTTCTGCCAGCAAGAAGAACAACAAGAATAAGAAGAAGAGCAACAATAACAATAACAACAACAACAACAATAGCGACAGAAGTAGCAACAAAAACGACGCCCACAACGACTCCACCTACGACTTCTCAAAAGACGACGTACACACCAACACTCTCAACGACGCCCAGAAACTCCTCCCCATCCGAACGATAACGCAGACAAACTGGGGCATAACGGCCCTCCTTGGATCCTCTTCTTCCCCCCCGCCGCCACAAATCGCCGGGCTGAATTTTCCTGTCGCCGTGTCGAAGCTCCTGGGACACGCGGACCTCCTCATCAGCAACGTCGACGTCGACACCCCGGTGGCGGTCGCCGCCGGTCCTCCTCTAGACGCCGACTCCTCGGATCACGACTCCTCATCCTCCCGAGACTACCGCCCCAACGCCCCCGCCGAACTCGCCCGCGACAAGGGGGTCGTAATCGACAGCTCCGACCTCCAAAATGTCATCCATTCGTTCGCCTGCTCTTACCGCGTCTTCGGGGTCCGCGCGGACGGCCCGGTTCTCAAGGCTATGAGGCTCCTTCTGCTCCCCGCCGAGCCCTGGGACGGCGCCGGATACGGCGGCGCCGGGCGGGAGCAGCGGAAGCCGCTGCTGCTGGACAACCTCTCGCCAGAATCTTTGGTGGCGGTTCTGTGGTCGGTGGCAGTTTGCGACGACGAGGAGTTTCGACGGCTCGGTTTTGAGATGGGCGAGGGAAACGAAGAAATAGGACTGGAAAGAAGCGGGGAAGGGGGAGCAGGGAGAGTGGGGATCGTAGAGAAATTTGTAAAGGAAGTAGAAGAGAGACTGAGGGATGTGATGAGGATGGACAGTGATTTTGCGGCTAATGCCTCGGATGATGATGACGAAGAGGAGGAGGAGGAGGAGGAGGAGGAGGAGGAGGGAGAAAAGCATCGTGTTGGTTCGTCGTCCTTTCGTCCCCCCCTTTTGTCGTCGTCGTCGTCGTCGTCGTCGGGAGAAAATCAAATGGATGGGGAGAGTGACACCGGTGATGACGAAGATGGTAATGATGATGGGCTCATGGATGCCACAGACGTGATTTTGAATGAAATTAACGAAAAAATGGGAATCAACATTAGCACTGTCGCGAGCGAAAACAACAGCAAGGTCGCAGGCGATGACGTCGCTGACAACATCAGCGACAAAACGAGCAACAAAATCAGTGTGAATACAAATAGCGATGATGCCACCATCAACTCCACAGGAGAAGACAGCACAATCGCGTCTACATCGACTCCTTTCCTGCCCGAATCTTCTTCTGCGCCCCCTTCCAACCCCTCCCTCTCCCCCCTCTCTCTTTCCACGATGATATTTTCCCTCCATTCCTTGTCCTCTTCTTTCCGAAACCCATCGACTCCCCTTTCCACCTCTCTTCTCGCCCTCGAAAAACTCCTCTCCCTCCCCCCCGAGCATGGCATCGGTACTCTCCCTCCCCAGGACTTGCCGCATCTCGCGTCCTTTCTCACCACTCTTCCGCCGTTAACACCGCAAAGCGAGACTAATGAGGAGGGCGACGGTGGCAAGAACAATAATAAAAGCCAAAAGACCCAGCACAACAACAAGAAGAAGATGACGAAGAAGAAGAAGAAGAAGAAACACAGTAGCGACAGCGACAGCAGCAACGCCAACAAAAATAACCTCCTCCACATCAACAGCTCTCTCCCTTCAACCCTCCTACTCTCCCTCCTCCAGCAAACTTCTCTTCACCTAATCTCCCCCTCCCCCTCCGCCCACCTTTCCTTTGGTTCCCTCCCCTCCCTCGGTCTCTACGTCAACGATCTCGCCCTCTTGACCCGTCGTTACCTCCCATCCCTCGGACCCCTTGGTCGGACCCTTGCCAGGAGCGCTGGTAGAAACGCCCTCGTCGCCGCCGGTAAGATGACGTGCATCCGCTGGGACGACCAAGACGACCATGTCGACCGCCTTGATGACAACGACGAGGAGGCGAAGGTACTCAACGGCATCGGGCAGGTTCTTTGGGGCTACCACCTTTTGGTTAATAGCCCCTACCAGCTCAATTCTCTTACTCCGCCGCTACCGTCGTCCATAGAGGATCCGAACTCCTTGTCTCTTTCCGTCCCTCCTTCGCCCAACACCCCAAAAGTCTACGTGAACCTGGGGATTCTAACCTCCCGGCTTTCAACTTTCCTTTCCTCTCCTTCCCCCCTTCATCCAGGAGTGCCAAACGCAACCCAAATTGACAACAACATTATGGCTAAAGCTTGCTACGCTTACTCATCCATAGTTGTCTCTGGGGCTACGCGTCGTGGCTCAAACGGTCGTGGTTTTGGTTCTTTTAAAGGCATCGACGACTCCTCGGACGTTGATCCTTGGTATGATGGCGACGATGCATGGGACGGTGGGAGGGATGGCATGCTGGATGTCGGACCAGGAATGCTGGTTCCCTTTCTCAAGCAGGTCCTCACCCCCCCTCCGCACTCCCAATCCCTCTCCCCGACACCTCCAATCGACACCCTACCCCTCCCTTCTCAACTTCTACTCCTCATATCCGCACACCGTCTCTTATACAACTCCAAAAACGACCAGTTAACGTCCTCCCTCGCACCCGCAAGCAGCTCTCGACAAAAGCAACAGCCCTCACTGTCCTCGCCACTGTCATCACCGTCCGCGGCTGACGCCCCCCCTCCCGCCACCGCGGCCGCCCCGCAACGACAGCAGTTCCGAAAACCGTCCTCCCTACCCCTGCCCCTCCTCCGGCACTTCACGGAAACTCTGCGGTCATCCCTGAGTTCCACCGTCACTGATATACCTTCTGGCGCGAGCCTTCCCCAGCCCTCGACTTCTGCGCAGCCGGGGCAGGGGGCGGAGGATTCACCTTCCGATCCTGGGGCAGAGGTACCAGCTGCGACGGCGTTTGAAAGACCGGTGCATATTTCCGACATTTTCACCACCTTTGAGACAGCCATGGTTTGCGATTGTGTCGGCAGTATGGGCGGCCGTTTCGACGATGTAAAGGGCGGAGTCAGCCTAAATCTTTGGAAAGGTATTGGCGGCGGGGGAGAAAGGGGATGGGCGGGGAAGGGTGCACAGCGAGAGGAGCAACTGCGAGAGGAGCAACTGCGAGAGGAGCAACTGCGAGAGGAGCAACTGCGAGAGGAGCAACTGCGAGAGGAGCAACTCCTCGAACAATTCTCGACTCTATCGAGCGGGCGTCTCATACGCTTCGCCAGTGGTCTCGTGAACGGCGGGGCCTTAAACAGCATTTCTGGTGAGCGGAACGTCGTGAAGTGCCTGCTATATATGCTCACCTCTCGGGTCCGGGAAATTTCCTCCCCCAGACACCCGGAGTTGACGGGATCACAAATCTCCCAGGCCGTGGAACTCGCCGACAGGGTCAGGATACATTGCTTGCGCGTCCTAGGTGCCTCAGCTGGGTCCGCGCTTCTTTCTGGCACCACAGGATCTGGAGTGCTGAATGACGCTGACATTAATGTAGCCAACGCACTCAAGGGAATAACAATAACGCCTAAGAAAGACGACAAGGTCATCTCGGACGTCATCAAAAAGAGTCAGAAGAACGACAGTAACAGTAATAAAGATGGTAACGACGGCAGTTCAGCTGGTGGGAAGGGCGACTCTATATCGGACTCGTCCCCTCCTCTTGTTGATTCCGCTTCCGTCGATGGCATTCCCTCCGACAGCAAGAGGAACAAAGACGCAGCCACCGATGACGCTTCCGATCTCGTCCTGCTCACTGCGAGCACCGATCTACTATCGTCCCTCGGCGACTTAATTTTCGGCGGCTCTTCTGGTGAAGGCGCGGGCAAAGACGCCACCTCCAAGTCTGCATCAACCGAAGCGGCGACACCACTGATTACTGGTAGGGCATGGGACATTGGATCTGGAGATCTCAGGAAGGTAATGGAGTCCATAGTTGGAATCGTAGCGGGAGTGGGAAGACGTCCCGCGACGAACGCCAATGCCGGCGGTCAAGAAGGAAATAACGAGTTGGGAGGCTGGAGGCACGACACGGCCGTAAGCAGAATCAAGGAGGTCATAGGCATGAGAATCAAGGGCTTGGGGGAGAACGATGGGGACGAGGAGGATGACGGGAAGGAAATCTTAGAGAAGGCACGGATTGCCGTAGAAGCCGCCGATGAAGCCGTGATCATGGCAGAAAAGTGCAGAGCGATCCTCCGAGAAATATCAAAGGATGACGAAGGTGGGAGAGACGGGGGGGAGGGGGGAAGGGGTGACGACGGCATTTCGACGGCGGAAAGTGGCGTCGAAGTGGGCGACAACAGCCGCAGAGAGGATGGAGGGGAAGCGGAAATCAGCGGAGGAAAAAATACTTCCATGAAGAGCTTTGCAGGTCGCTTTTTCTTCTCCCGTAGCAAGGATAAGGATCAACTCGCCGAAGCTGAGGGAGAATCCGTATCCCCGGACTCGACACTGTCACACCCCCTCCTCCCTTCCCTCGATTCTTGCCTCAGATCAGCGTCCCGTGCCGTCTCACACTCCAAGGCCGTTTATAGCCGCCTTTCCTTCGGGGGCAGATTTACCTCCCCTCAAATTCTCCCAAACCACCACCACGACACAATCGCCGAGGGAATGCTCAAGAAGAGAGAAATGGAAATATCGCTTGAGCTCGGAAGGTGCCTGCAGCTCGTGCAGATTTACGAGGGAGCGATGATAGAGGACGATAAAGGCGATTCTGGGAAGGATGGAAAAGGGAAAGAACAACGACAGAGTGAAATTCTCAGCAGGGGGAGAACGAAGGGAAGGGAGATATTGGAAAGAATGCTTATGCCTGAGTAAAATGATATGATGAGATAAAGGATAAAAAGAAAAAAATGCAAATGCGTTTAAAGTAGCATCGAAGCTGCCGAATTCTTTCAGCAGTAGTTTTCAAAGTGCCCTGCATTGTTAACTTCTCTATTCACGCATGTGTTTTGTTTTGTGTGTGTGTATGGACGTAGGCGACAGATGTATCACACTCGGCCTTTAAGCTTCTCATTATCGATCGGGTTGCTCGGACTCGTAATCATTGTTTTACCTCTGAACGCCAGGTTCTGGTTGAACTCATCACCTGTCCAGTATGCCACGGCGCAAGGGACAAAGATGCAAGTGACAATGAGGATCGGCACATTCTTAGGGCCGAGGGAGAAGGCCTTCTCAGTCATCTCTCGCCGGCCATTCCATTCCTCTACGAAGGCGTTCTTTTTCACTCCCATGTTGCGGCTGAGATTTTGGGATTGGGGTGAGGGGGGGATCAGTGAGGGGGGAGAGGGAGGGGAAGGGTTAGGGAGGAGGAAAAGTTTGGCGTTGTTCGAAAGGAAAAAACAAACAAACGGTTAATACATCGACCTTCATTTTAAGTATGCAAGAGGCATGGGATACACCATACCCCCTCAAAACAATCCTCGCATTCACTTGTCGCTGAAGCTCGTACCGTTGTATCCGGGAGCTCTGCCCCATACTAAGACCCGTCCGCCGGACCGCACTAGCGGCACGCATAGCGTTAATCATATTTATTACAGAATGTTGGAAAATTGATCCTCTGGTGGGTTATATCGGTTTCCTCTATAATTTATCAGGGGAATTAGTTAAGCGGTCTGGTTTCGGACAAAAAAATGAATTTTACGCTCCTCGCCCTCCTATGGACGTCAGTCTCATCCTTTAGTTTCTTCAATCCCCCCGCCACTTCTCTACCCTCCCAATTCCTGGCCAACCAAAAATCTCTCTCTTCCACCACTGCCACCTCCTCTCCAACCAGCCTCTCCGCTACAGCCCATAAATTCGCCAAGTACCATGGAATTGGTAACGATTTTGTCCTCGTCGACGCGAGAGACTCGAGGGAACCGACGATGCCCCCAAAATTTGGGGGAGGACTCTGTGACAGAAATTACGGTGAGTTGCTGAGTTGCTGGTTTTGTAGTACTTATTCTCTAGATGGGCCTCGCCTAACACACACATTTGTTCACCTTTCCACGTTGCCACGTTAGGTATCGGCGCGGATGGTGTGATTTTTGCCTTGAAATCGCCTAGTGAAGAGTACGATTTTGAGATGCGGATGTACAACAGTGACGGTTCCGAGCCGGAAATGTGTGGGAATGGTATTCGCTGCCTTGCTCGCTTTTTGGCTGAGATCGACGGCCCCGGCGCTGAGCGTTATAGAATTCTCACTGGCGCTGGCCTTATCGTACCCGTCTTGAATCCCGACGGTAGCGTGACTGTCGATATGGGTGAGCCGGTTCTCAAGACTGCCGATGTACCCTCTACAATTGCCCCAAATGCGGACGGCGAGTCGATAGTCGAGGCGGACATCCTAGATGACGACGGAAAGAACTGGAAAATAAACGCTATATCGATGGGTAACCCTCACGGAATAATTTTTGTTGACGACCTCGAGGCACTCGACTTGGAGCGGTATGGACCACAGTTTGAGAGCCACTCTACCTTCCCAGCCAAGGCTAACATTGAGTTCGTTCAGGTGATGGCACCGGATTACCTGAAAATGAAGGTTTGGGAGCGGGGCGCTGGGCCAACTATGGCCTGTGGGACGGGAGCGTGCGCGCTAACTGTCGCGGCAGTCAGGGCTGGCAAGATTCCCAGGGCTGGGAAGGAGGGAACAAGGGTCACATTACCTGGGGGTGATCTCTACATCGAGTGGAGGGAGAGTGATAACCACGTATACATGACCGGCCCTGCGGAGAAAGTTTACGAAGGGACTGTAATTGAGCCTTAAGTTAAGGAAGAATGATTTGAAATGAAACGTCAGGATCAGGAACCCGCTTTTTTTGGCAAAGAAACAACTACCTTTATCTTGCATTTGCAGACCCCACTTTTTTGCACCTTAACACATCTGCCTTTCATCTTTCTGTTCGGTAAAGCACCCCTTTTTCTACATTAACGAGTATAGCCTCCTGACGGCGGGCGCATTAATGATAGCGCTCCCCTCCTGACGACGGGCGCATTAATGATAGCGCTCCCCTCCTGACGGCGGGCGCATTAACGATAGCGCTCCCCTCCTGACGGCGGGCGCATTCGTTCGCCACTGGGCGTATAGTGACCGCCACCACCATCCCTACCACCTCGACGCCACTTCCTCTTCCTCTCATCGCTCATTCCCTCGAGAAGCTGGACCTCAGCCGATTCCCTGGCCCTTCTTTCTGCCTTGACCTTTTCCCTCTCACCGCGTTTCCCCTTCCACAGCGTCGCAGACACCTCCCCCCCCCGACGACGACACTCCTCTCCCTCTATGGATTTTCTCAGTGAATTACTGATAGAGCGGGATAGAGTCGAGGACCTACATTTTGTCGTGACTGTAGTCGGGGTGATAGAAATCGCCAGGCGCCCAATCGACTTCATGGCAGTCGGAGATGTGGGGGAAAATGCGCAAGAGTAGCGAAAGTCAGAATCTTCATTATCAACCTCCTTTAGTGACTGCCGCAATAGCAATATTTTGTGGTAGAATCTCAGCGGCGAGGAAACAAAGGCAATTGATGGTCCTTGGGATTTGTATCGCGACGAGAGGCTGGAGGGGGCGAAGAATTTGTAAGTGCCTGTGAGGTATTCCCCAAACCTAAGACTATCGCAAACTGATTGTATGCTCCGCAACGTCGGACTCTCCTTGAATCTAACACTTGCTTCTTGGAAACCCTCATTGTCATTGTCATTGTCATTGTCACGGTCATTGTCTTTTTCATCGATCAAGCTTAAACCAGAATGGACAGAGTTCAAAAATTTCGACATATACATTGCGTTCGGTTCTAGGATTGTAAAGTGGTACGGTGAACTTTCAGCGATGGCTACGCACCGACCAGTTGATCGTGCAAACATCAGGGAGCCCGCAATACCTACAAATGGGAGAAGGAAGAGGAGAAGTTGACGGCGGGTGTTCCCTCTGTTGTTGCCTCTGTTATTATTTCCGAATGTCAATCGCCGTATTATCGAAAATACTACAAATTGTATCCCAGCCAAGACCTTCAAGAATGCACCAAGTACACCACCGATCACCTTCTTTGCCATCGTAAAAATCCCGGGGCCACCATTCGTAACAGCATTCGAATCCTCCTCCAAGCGTTCAAACATTCGCCGTATTTCCCCAGCCCCACCCTCAATCCCAAAGTCATCTGCAGCCTTTTTCAAAAATGCATCCCGAGCGGGACCTTCACTAATTTGGTCCACCGCCGTCTTCAGCTGCGAAAGTTTAGACCTCCAGGAGGCACTAAGGGGAAGTGGCTTGTCATCACTATCTTCAGGTGTCCATTTCGTCGATAGAGCGTGGCAAGTATCGGGACTACGGATTAGAAGGAGGAGAAGGACGCCAAGCAGAACAGAACGCATGGGTACTTTCTTATTTTCCGCTCTATGTCAACAATTTTCGCTTTTAAGAGAGGAGAGTACAGGAGAAGGGAGCGGAACAAAATTATAAGTAAAAAAAATGATCGTGAAACCCGCTTTAATTTTTTCACCCCTTTTGAAGAATCCAAAAAAAACCGCTCTAATTGAAAGACACTCGATTGATTGATCGCTACGAAATTTGGTATCGATAGAGGAATTGCTCTATTTCATCAACCCAACCAGAAATTTAACCCAGAAATTTGACGAAAGACACACATCTGGAACACACAACATTCGAAACGCTTTCTTCGCCAAAGTGGTCTACGCCTGAAATACCCCCTGAATTAAGCCCTCTACAGTCCCCGAGCTAAAGAAATAATGCCACTCGCCAGTTTTGCGAAGGTGACCGATTTTAAGACGGCTCCTGCCTTGAACCCGCCTATGATGGATATTCGGGTTAAGGTGCTTTCCCTCCGTCGGATACCCACAAATTTCCCATCAGCCGCTTTTGGTGGCTCATCATACGATAGTGTTGGCCGTATCCGTGTTCAGGGCGAGTTGAAGGTCAACAAGTTGAGCGACAAAACTGGACTTCACCCCTCATTGGTCAAGAGCGCCACTGAGATACCCCCTGAGACCCTCTCTTCGACCACTTCCAACTCGTCAGCGCGTTCCAAGTACGGAAACGAGGTGCTATGGGGTGCGCATGGCAATGGATCGCTGCTGAGCTGGAAGGTATCGATCGAGGAGCTCAAGAGATTGAAAACATACAACCCTAAAATGAAACTCCATATCTTTGCTGTCGTTCCGAAGGGAGCAAAGACAGTCTCCAGCGAGAGCGAGAGCGAGAGCGAGGAGGAAAGTGATAGTGACAGCGACAGCACCGACAGTGACATTGAGAAGAAGACGACATCGAAACTAACTAAGAAGGCCAAAAAAACCACTACCCCCCAGCCTCAACCGACTGGCGCGGATCCCCTCGGATGGATCTCCATTGACCTCCGTGATGTAGAGAGCAAGGAGCTAACCGAAACCTGGATCAAGCTGCAAGGGATAGACGGGAGTGACGCTAACTGCGAACTGAAAATTTCTGCCAAGGTCGTGGAATTTGTCCCCAAGAAAGAAATATCTGCTGCAGGCAGAACACAGGTGAGTGGAGTGCGAGGTTTATTATTCTAGATGAGCGCAAAATGTACGCCCCCCCCCGTCTAACAGATGCAACATTCCCAGCACCTTCCCAACCCCCCTCCAATCAAATCGGTCGTGGCTGCGGCGCCAAAACCGCCCGTTGACGCACTGCAAGTTGGGAACGGGACGGATCTGTTCACAATTACCATCCGTGTCATCTCCTCCTCGTGCTTGAATTCCATTCCCAAAGCTCCCAGTAATATTATCTTGGACAAGAAGGGGGCATGGTTCAGCTACAGCTTTCTTGGCGTTGTCGTTCAGACGGAGAGGTTTTGGGGTTTGGGAGAGGGCGAGGCAATATTTCCTGACGTTGCGGACAGTTTTAAGCTAAGGGGAAGTCTTGACGAAATGAAGGCATACTTGAAGAGCTCGCCGCCCTTGGCATTTTATTTGGCCGGTAATGCTTCTATCCTGGGATCGGCGTGCATTCCTCTCGCGCCCTTGATCAGCTCAGTGAATTTTAGCGGACAAAGTGTTATCGGCGGGAGCTGGAGTATCACCAAGGAGACCGGTACTGTCAGCAGAATTGTTCCCAAGGGTGGCGGTGAGGCGAGTCTAGAATTGAGTATTGCGCTTGAGCAGATCACGAGCAATAGCCAGCCTTTGCCGAACTCTAGTAGGGAGGCCGCCATTGCCGCAAGCGAAGTCCAGCACCAGCAGCAGATAGCGTCATTGCAGAAAAAAATCGCCAACCTCAGCGAGAAGCAGGTGACTACGGCGGCGGCGAAGAGTACGGTCTCCTTCCAGAAGTCTCCCGTGTTTGAATCGGCTCCAGCGGGAAGAATGGTGGAAGCTATGGTAGGTTCAGGAGTAGGGGACGCCCAAAATTTGGAGAAAAAACGTGTGGAGCGGGAGCTGGAAGAAATGAAGAGACAGCAGGCGGCAGCCCAGCAACAGCACGAGGCTGAAATGCAGCAGATGAGACAACAGGTGGATGCGGCGGCTGTTCAGCAGCAGCAGCAGCAGCAACAGCAGCAGCAGCAGCATCAGCAGCAGCAGCAGCAGCAGCAGCAACAACAACGAGAGCAAGTCCCCTTCGCCAACGTTGAAATCACTCCAACATCAATCGATCTTGATGACGTCGACGATGACGAAGATCTCTCCAACCGCTTGGACGGGATTAGGCTAGAAGTAGTTTACGATGGTAATACGGTGGGGTCATCAGCAAATGTCACGGAAATAGGTGACTATGGTGAGGTGAATGTCACGAATATGCCTGCATCAGACGTCATCAAGGTCGACGTTTTTAGCGAATGCGATTCACTGTCAATGAGGTGTGTTACAACTCACGACAAGGGCGTTATCGGGATTGTTAGCATTCCTTTAGAGACCATTGCCATGAACAAGAGCCAGAGAGAATTTGATATTGTTAGTACTGGAGAAGATGGAGGGGTCATCGGGAAGGTGGGGGTCGATTTCATTCGTCGGGATTTAGGAAAATATGCCAAAGACGTTGTTGGCGGTGGGGGGGAGGTGGCGCCTCTGGCAATCGACAACTACTCCGCCGCGGTCATTGCATCGCCGACAAAAACGAAAAGTTACGACGGACGACACATATACCGCTTTTCCATAGAGACGAGGTCGCTGGAGGTCACTGGGACCACCCTTGCCGACGACGACGTCATTATCTCTCACTTGGCTACGCAGCTTGGTGCCACGAGGCCCTACTCAACGAGCGCCTTCAGAGCTGCTAGCAGCGGCGTCACAACGATCCCCAAAGGGAAGGGGAGCACTATTGTCTATGAATTTGTTGCGAGTCCCAATTTTGTGAACGGTTTAAAGCCAATCGAGGTAGGCGTGAGTAACGCAAAGGGGGTAAAACTTGGCAGCGGGTTCCTGTCCGTTGCAGAAGTTCTCCCCGAGAGCAGGATGAATAAGCCTACTTTCATACGGGACAAGAAGACAAACAAGACGTTTTATTCGGTGAGTGACTTCCAGTCCGCCATCGGCGGGGGTGGGAATCCGATCTTTGTATACGCAAGCGAGGTGGTAGTCGAGCTGGGGGGCGTAGGGAAATTGAATTGTGCGGTAATCCTGGAGGATATTGGGGTGGACGAAACCATGGGGAGAGAGGGGAGCGGAGATTTGGTGGATCCCTTATCTAGCCCCCTCGAACTCGATCAGACCAACAACAACAGCATGTTGAACATGGACAGCAGCTTCGTCGTTGACAACAGCAGGGTGACCCCAGGCGCGAACAATTTAGCTGTTAATCAGCTCAACAATAGTACAGCTGCTATTGCTGCCGCAGCTGCAGCAGCAGACATCGAGCGTCGGCGTAGGGAGTGGGAGGAGTGGAGACACCGGGAGGAGGTTGCGTGGCATGAGCGCCTTCGAGCGAAGGAGGAGGCAAGCTTAAGGGCCGTCGAGAACAGCGCTAAGCTGAGGGAACGAGAGAAGAACGAGGCAATCGCTCACGCTCAGGCCGAGTACGCGAAGTTGGAGGGGAGGCTCAGAAAAGCCCTCCTTGAGGTCGAGACCAGGGAGCGGAAGCTAAAGGCAGACGAGGTGCAGCGGGCCGTCGAACACACGCAAAAGATGCAAGAAATTCAGATGATGTCGCGGCGGGGGAGAGAGGAGGCCAAATTTCAGGTGGACCTTGAGAAGCAGAAGACTGCTGCGGCACTTGAGCGGGCCGAGATCGCTGACAAGGCAAGAGTTGTGGCGGAGAAACGTTGCGCGGAGGCGGAGAATGAATTCACTCACTACAGGCAGCAGCAGAGGAAATCGCCCGAGAGTGTGTTGCTGCAGGAGTTAGCGACACTGAAGGGAAAGCTGAGCGATTCTGAAAGCAGGATCAACAAAGAGCGGGCGGAGAGGAACGCTGCCTTGCTAGAGAAAGAGCAGTTCCGAGCTCACATCCACCGCTTGGCCAGGGCATTGAGGAGGGAGCGCGAGAAGACTGCGAGTGCGGCCAGAAGGGACCTCGAGCAGCTGAGACTAGAGTACGTCGCCAAGGAGCAGAAATTCGTCCTTGATGGGGATCGGAATGAATTGAGGAAGATCAAGGAGGAGCTGAAGATGCTCAACGATATTGATAGGAGAGGGACGGAGGTTGGGGGCGGAGGTGGAGGACGTGGAGTCGAGAGCGTATGGAAGATGCGAGGAGAGATTGGAGTGAATACGAGTACAAACTTTGGTGATGTTGGTTATGAAGGGCCACAGACACCGCCCACGAAAGTAAAACCTGTGGCGGAGATAAAGGTCAACAGCCCGATTGTTGAGAAAAAATCCTCCAACTACAACAGCAAGCTAATAATTGAACACGAGCAGGAAGTGGAAAGACTGGAAAATGAGAAAAGAAGCCTTCTGGAGACAGGTGTATTTGATGTTGACAGTGAAGTGATCATTGAATTAGATCGGCTTTACAATATTGCCAGCTTTAAGCTCAGCGAGGCCAGGAGCATGGGAGGAGGTGGAGTTGTGCAGTGACGTTTGTGCAGTGATTAAAAATTGTATTTAATGCATGATTTTTTGTGCGACAAAAGGCGTGCTCCCTACATTCACTTTTATTGCTGCTGCTTGCTACCAGACACTATTTCCTTCCTGTATCCTCCATCTCGCCCTCAACTCGCACATAGAGGTCATCCTTCGATTGTCCGTCGACGTAGTCCGCAATTTGCATGGGGTCTAGCAACATTTTCTCTTCTGCGCCGTCCTCACCTCCAATAAAAAGCTTCGTTCCAGCAAAATCCATTTGTAAATCAGCTGCCAAGAATGCTTTCAAAACTTCGACAGTGTGGCCAAGCATAAAATGATCTTCCACCTGACTACCGTCCGGAAGTTCGAATATGACTAGGATCTCACTTTTGCTTTTACGTGCCATTTGTGCCTCCAGACCATCATCCTTTTCCTCTGCCAAGTCATGTGCACGAGAGAGGTTTAAAGTTTTGACGGCGGCAGGTGAAGAGGTAGGATTCCCTGTTGATTCATTGTTAGTGACAGCAAGGATGGCGTCATCTCCATCAAACTGAACCTTGGACTCCATAATTTTATCTGTCACAGGAAAAGGTGGTGAAGAGGAAAGAGGAAAGAGTTTTCAGTTTCTCCTTTTTTTCCCATGTTCCACAGATGAAAAACATCCTAAACAACATTCTATTTCAGAAATTTAACAACTACTTTACCTTGGATCCAACACACCTGAACAAGTACATTGTGAGACGGATGGATCACGCTGAAGCCGACGATTACTCTGATGTCAACAATCTGTTGATCATTGAGAATGAAGCGTTGAGAGGTAAACTGGCCCTTCTGACAGAGAGGATGGAGGCTCTGGAGCAGCGGGAAATTGCGAGGGTGGCAGGTTCTCCGGTTCGAAAGAGTAGCAACGCCTCCACAGGAAGTAGGCGCAGCCAGACGAAAAGCTCAGTTGTCGAAGAAGATGGAAGCTTGCCTGGTCAAAACAATAGCATCATCAACAGCGACACAAAATCCGTAAGTATGGGCGGTTTGGAGGAAATGATGGTCAAGATTCATATGGCAAAAGAAGACGCAATCAAGTATGGCGAATCTTCGCGCGAACAGCTCGTCAGTGACATCAGCTATTTACACAGTTTACTGAACAAAGCCAAGGCACAGCAAACTGAGAATTTGACGGAGATCTTTCAGCTCAAGAAGATCGCAAAGCAGCAGAAGATGACTTGCGATAAATTGAAAAAGAGGAGGGAACAAGATAAGATGATTTTTGTGGAGATGCTGAAAAGGGAGCGTGTACAATTTGAAGCCAAGTTGGTCGGGGCAGAGGAGAAAGTGAGATGGTTCGAGGAGGAGATGCGCAAGGTCACTGCTTGGGCTAGGCAGCGCCACATGGATTATGTGGAGGCTGCGACAAAGATGCAGAAGACGATCAACGAAGCGCAGCAAGAAACTGTCTTACAAGCAAACACTTTTAATCTTGACCTGGCCAGTGAGTTAGAGTCACTGCGTTATGAGGTCTCGAACATGAACGGCTTTCAGATCTAGCCGTGTTGAGGGGCGCGCACGGGGGGGGAGGGGGGGGGGCTTCATTACGTCATCCAGCTCCTTTGAATAAAGCTTGTTGCAATAAACTTGTCGCTTAACTGTTGCTACATTTTAATTTGTTTCTCTGCTCAACACTAATAATCGCTTCTTTCATTTCACGAGTAATGCGTCCTGGTGCGTTGCCAATCTCTAAGAAGCCAAATTCGTCTCGAAGAGTAGCCTCATCCCCCCAGACTTCCCCCATCATCTCCTCCAACCTACTTTTATCCTTGTAAAGCGCAATCACACGATCGGCGCATCTTTGTAACGAAGCATGATCACTCTGCACTCCACAGTGAATGAAACTACGGCCATTAAACAAGGTTTCGACGTCTTCAGTCCCCCAATAAATAGGAATACTGCCAGCAAGCATCGCGTTGACAATTTTTTCGGTTACATAGCCGTCTTCTACGATATTCTCAAAGGCGATCACGAAATGATAGTTCCGGTAGGTTACCACCGCATCGTCATGCCAACTCTCAACGAAACGGTTCGCGCGGCGCTCTGGTTTCTCGGCGTTTGATTTGTGCCCTCCACAAGCTCCCAACGCGTCCACTCGGAGCCCAAGCCGTTTGCTGGCCGTTTCATCCAGTATATCAAAGAATCTTTCACGCTCTGGCCTGTCGCAGCGACTGTACATGTAGGCTGCAAACTTGGTTTTACTCGCAACCCTGTATCGATTCGTTGCCTGCTTCAACTCATCGTTGCCGTCGGAAACGGAACTTTGACGAAAGAGCTCTCGATAGGAGCTCAGCCTCCTCTCGCCCCAGCTACTATGCGCGGGGGGAAAGTGGACGTAAGGAATACTCGGCGGAAGGTGTTGAGAATTTTTGTGACAGCCCATAAATATGTCGGCACCTAAGCGAGTTGCATCGCTAAAGTCCCACGCCTCCCCACTGACGAGGACCAGAGAGCTACTTGGATACTTTTCTCGGAACTGTTCCAGCACAGACCTACACTTGAATTCCCATGTGGTGCCACAGCCCCCGTCAAGGGCTGAGACAAAGACGACATCAGCATCATTATTCAGTGGGTCTTCTTCTTTGATAATGATATCGAAGGTCGGGAACATCTGCGGAAATATTTTAAAGAGAACATTGCGCAGATAGCCAGCGTAGGGAGAGTAGACGACTTTTAAATGGTGACCGTTGATGGAAGTCGAACTCGAAGTCGTCCAAGTCGAAGCGAGGGGAGCCGGGGCGTGTTTAGTTTGAGGTGATCGCGCGTCCGCCGCCATGTTGAGGAACAGACTTGCGTATCCATCGATAAATTGCTTCTGTGTAAACATCGTGCGAATGTTCGTTTGCCCTTTTCGTCGAAACTTCGCCATGGTCGACTTGTCAAGTGATTTGAGATTCAAGACTGCGTTCCCAAGACCCTCGAAGCCCTCCTTGACATCCACAAGGATGCCACCGCTTCCGTGCGCGGCGCTCTCACGGTTACCTCCTATACGAAAAGCAACGACTGTTACACCTGCCTTGATGGCCTCGACGTTACTGATACCAAAAGTTTCAGTCATTCGGGTGTTGACTATGACATCAACGTCGTCATGTAAGAAACCGTCGACCTCCGTAGGGCTAAGATTCCCAACAAATCTGACAGACTGATCGATGTTCAAGACCCTAGCGAGTTCTACCAAGGAGCCGTGGAGCGGTCCGCTACCAGCTATTACAAATTCAAAGGTTGAAGATGAGGTCAGTTGCCTATCGAGCAGATAACGCGCCATGTGAAAAAACAGGCCCGGCGATCGCTCAGGGCTCAAGCGCCCTAAATATCCGATTCTAATTGGCCGCCCGCTAGTCCAATGGCGAACTTCTTCGTGAAGCACCGCATCAAGAGGGTCGATATCAACGGCGACCGGATAAATTACCTTCACATTCTTTTGACTGCCGAGTATACTCTTGACATGGTGAGATGGGGCGACAAAATGGTCAACAACATCCATTGCTACAATCTCATCGTCAACGACAGAATTGGGCAGGTCCATAACTAACCGAACATTCGAATCCTTCGCCAGTCTCAAAAGCGCGAACATATCAGCGTCATCGTTCGAATTGGCAATAATCGAAATATCGGTTGCGCGAAGGAGCTTATCAGCTTGTGGAGAAGGAAAGGTCGTGATCGGGACGAATGCGCGGGAGATTTCCCTGACGAATTCTCTGTTAGAATTGAGACCTATTCCCGCGGCGACAATGATCTCGACCGCAAACAAATCGCGAGGCAGGTTCAGAGCGAGATTTTTGTACATGTTGTTTTGTGAGTTGTCGTCGAAGTTGATCATCAGAATCGTCACTCGCAGTCTATCGGGAAGTGGCCTAGCCTCAGCGATTATGTTCTCATTAAGTTTGTTAGATTCCTCTTGCATAGCAAAAATCGCGTCAACGTCGACGATATCAGAGAGACCTTGAGCACCACTATTATTACCCAAGAGGTCAAAAATGACTCGCCGATCATTCACGGAAACTACGTGTGTGCCGGTGAAAAAATTTCCCAACTCAATCGCGCCGTTGTAGGCAAAGCATAATCTGTGCTTGTCATGGTTACCGCTTACATCGTCGTTCAGAACTAAGGTATTGTTATTCCCTGTAAGACATACGTTTTTCGGCATGACAGAGGATGAAATAGAGAGAATAATTTCATTTCCGGGAAAGATCTCTCCGAGAAAGGGCCGATCTATCGAAATACCATCTTCGTCTTCGTCTTCATCTTCATCTCTTTTGTTGCTGTCACCATCGGCAGTACCTTCATCATCATCTCCCTTGATTTGGTTGCCTACCTCGCTCAGGGCAGTTCCCTCTCGCACCCAATCTCTCTGAAAGCCCTCGCACAGAGGTTTCCCTTGCTGGACGTTCAAACCCACCCGCTTAATTCCGTGCGGCCGCAGATCTGCCAAACTGACGAGATTATTTGTGCACTCTTCGTTCCGGGCGTTATTGAACCAAGGAACGTGCTGTGCCTTCACTCCGATCGACATGAGCCAGAAGGACATGGTGACGTCCTCCAAAGTCCCCACGCCCTTCAATGCGTGCTCATTCGTTGCGATAAAATGCGCACAATCGTACGATACGACAAAGTGAGGCCCTATTGCAAAAGGCGGGAGCGTATCAAAGGGATATTCCGCCTCCGTGAGGGAGTTCCGATGCGTCTCGTCGCGGTTGGGTCTAATTTTCCTTTTGTACTGAATCTCCCACACCTGACCGGCGTAAAACTTCGTCCGCGAGGCGCTGTCGCGGAGGCCAGTCGTCAGAGCGCGCACATCAAGAAAAACATCATCGTCACAGATCATCAGGTAGGAGAACTTGTAGTTGACTACGGCGAACTTCATAAACTTTGACGTTTTCTCTACGAGGGTATAGTAGGAGTCGATGACCGGAAGGTCCGGGTAAAGAAGTAGATCCCCGAAGATCCGCTGCTCGTTCTTGAGCGCATTGTTCAATTTCTTCGCTTTCTTCTCTGCGTGCTGTGTTTCATTAAGCCCTCCGATCAGGAAAAAGACGCATGTGTCTGGATCTTCTTGGGTCCGGGAAGACCAAGCGCTGCGAATTGCCTGTCTGTATTCAAAGGCGTTCACTGAAGACTTCACGCCAATCATCAAAAAACGTCTCAACGAATTGTTGTTACCGCCCACGTTGGCGTTGGAATTGGGACTGGGATTAGGGGTAGAATCGTACGTCTTAGGAATCGAACGACAAGAATTGACGGGCTGTGCTGTTGGGGAGAAATCAACATTAGTGTACTGGATGTCGAGGAGCTCATCAGGTGAGCTGGTTCGCTCTAGGCGGGCGAGCCACTCAAGAAGCGTTTCTTGCTGAGCGATTAGGTCGATTGAAAGCGGATCACTGATCTTTACTTCTGTTGGGGGTAGAGAGGTAGTGAAAAAGTGAACTATTTGTGTTTCACACAGGATATCGTTATTTTTGTGCCGATCAATTAGCCATGCACGGATGATATGAGAGCCAAATGGGACATCGACGAACTTCATGCTCGCTGTATCCATCTTGTGACAGCGCATCAAGACACCGGGTTCACCATCATTGCTGTCAGGAAAGGTTGTGGCGTTGAAAGCTATGCAAATTTCACTGCGATCCATCCAGTCAAGGACAAATTGCTCCACATCATATTTATCATCCGTAAGAACAACCTCTGCCGTTACGGTTAGCGTCGATCCACTGATTCCCTTATTGTTTTGGGGAAAGGTTATGTTGAGCAAGACTGGTGGAGGGGTGAGAGCATGGGAAGGTGCAGGTGTAGAAAGGAGGAAGAGGAGAAGGAGGGGGAGGAGAGGAAGGAGAAGAAATGTCATGGCCGCGTGTTGCAGCAGGTACAGCGAGTGAGTGAGTGTGTGGGAGGAATTAAGTGAAATAGAATTGATGAAATTGGAGAGAACGAGAGAACGAGAGAACTCAGAAGTGAGAAAATGAATTGTTTGGAAAGTAAGTTATATGCAGTGATTTTTCAAAATACAAAAGTAAAACTGCACCAACCCGAATATATTGACTGTTTCGTGTCTGTTACACTTGCTGAATACATAAATTTGTATTCAAGGTGTGCGGAGCCAGGTGACAGTTCGTAAGGGACACCCTTTTGCTATGGACCAAAATGCTCCCACAACTCCTGCTCTGACCCCAATCTTGAGATCGAAGGCTACTCCTACTATTGGCCGCTCCCTTAGCCCACAGTACAATCACAACGAAGTGAAAACTCCTCAGAGTCGCATTGAGGAGCACATTGACAAGAACGAGAGAAACAACAACAGTGGTGACTATGGGAACAACTTCAACAATAACTCTCCAAAGACTCCAAATCTGAACGTGTCGAATGTGAGCATTTCGACGCCATCAGTTGTCCCCCACGGAACACTGCGTCATGCCCTGGGTGTAGTTGAAAAATTGCAGTCTCAACTATACTCGATCCGCGGCGAGCTGCAGGAGAGTGATGACAACTTAACAGCCTACAAGCAGAAATTCAATGACGCAACGACGGAAATAACATCCTTGAGGCAAAAAGTTATCAACTTAGAGAGCGAATCAGCTGAGAAAGGCGAGTTGCTGCTGCGCATAAGAAAGACGCAGGCAAGGGAGCTCGAAGAAGCGATTGATGAAACCATGAGCGTGAAGCGTAGCTTGGCTATCGAAAAGGAAACCGTTGCAAATTTTGAAAATACAATCAAGCTGCTAGAGAATCAGTTGGGAGAGAAGCACCAAGAGACCGAAGAGCAAACCAATAAGGCCATGGATCTTGCACACCGGACGCAAATAGCGGCTAGCAATAGTTTGCAGCGAGAAAAGAGTGAGCACAATGCTATGAAGATAAAAATGGAGGGAGAAATCGCTCGCCTATTGAGCGAAAATGAAGCGCTGAAGAAAAATATGGAGAGATCAGGGCGAGAGGTGGTCGACTTGAAGCTAAATTTCAATAGCTGCAAGGAAGAGAAGGACACATGCAAAGTCAAATTGGAGAAATGTTCAGAGGAAAATAAGGAGATGAGGACGGCACTGGAGGAAGCCAGGATCAGTCTCGCTCGGTACGAAGAGCGAGGGAAGAACAACGATTCATTGGCAAGAGCTTACAAACAAGGGTTGAAAGCGAGCAGGAGGGAAGTCAGGGAGAAGGCCGATGAAATCGCTGGCCTGTCGGAAGAAAATGCAGCTTTGCGGAGCGAGATGGACTTGCTAATCGACCGTAACGAAGCATCTCTGGATCATATCCAGAGAATTTGTGATGAAAAAATTGGACAGGAGCGTTTGCTAAGGCAGCGTTTGAGCAGCGAGGTCAAGGAGGCGAGATCTGCCATCATGTCAATGCACAAATCCGTCGCCGACAGAAATAACTTGCTGAACAATCTGGAAAACAAATTGGGCAAGATTGGGGGACAGGGGGGGGGCCTCGCAGATTTGTCATCGGTGCCAGCAATTTCAGCAGGAGTTAATAGAGCGCGCGGAACACCGTCGAATGAGAAGGGGGGGGCTACGGGCGCGAGTGTGAAAGAGTCCGAAAACATAGATCGCGATTTTACCAAATTTGACAACATCTTGAACACCATAAGTGTACCGGGGGACGAAGCGAGACGGAAGCGATCTAGACGGCCAGCTAACAACAAGACGGAAGTGAAGGTGCTAGGACAGCCGTACAGAACGAGCGGTGGCCAGGCGTGGTGCATAGAATAGAGTAATATTTTAGAGTTTTTTGTGGTGGTGTTTGTTGGTGTTGGGATAAGATTGTGCAAACTAAATGAAGAAAATTTACACCTGCTAAAGCCAGTTATCGTTTCATCCTGTTGTGTTAGTGTAGTACTACGAGTATACGTAGTACTTAGTGTCACTTATTCTGTCCCTAATCCACCTGCATTGCACCAAAAACACCACCAACCAATACCAAATATGTATGTATGTACGAACGAAAACATGGAGTTGGAGTTGGAATTGGACGACCAGGTCCACTGTCACGACTTGCCCTCGAGATCCTCTCGGGTGAGAGACAAGACATCCCCATCTGAGACAACCTTCATGTCGTTTCTACCTGCCTTCTCCATGAAACCCTCGATGGTCCACCCCTTCCCACCGACCTTGTCATCGCCGGTATCATTTGCATCATCATCGTCAAAAAAGCCCAGGCGGTCGCTGATTAGATGCAGGTTCTGGCAACCGGGGCACCTGACCATTACTACACCATTTTCGTAAGCATTTTGAGTAAACTTCTTCGCCGATCTGGTTTCACACACTTTGCAAGTATAAATGATCGCCAACTTCTTCACCCCATCCTGCATCGACCCAGGAATGTCTGCCAAGTTATCGCTGGAGGGTGTATCGATCGCACCGTCCTGAAGGGAGCCTACACTATGCTCTTTTAGTGATCTGGGCAATTCATCATTATCACCAGTCTTGTCATTCAAATATAGGGTCACCGACGAGTGGAAGCAACGTGGTGAAATAGACGCGTTAGAGATGCCTCCAAACGTCCTATTCATCACGATCCGAGTTTTAAACGAAATTTGACGGCGGAAATCAGCGGTTAGCCGCAACGAGCGGTTTATGCTGCGATGCATCTCCTCAAATTCTGGTGACGACCGTTTTTACTGACCGTAATGGATTTTTGAAACTCTGGGGACAAAAAAATGATTCTCAACGATGTTCCGTCTCTCTTCCAGTATATTCAAGCGGTGGGAGTGTGATTACAATTGCCTCAAGTGGGCCGTGTACTCTTGCTTTTTTGTTCTGTATAGTCTGTCGGACGGTCTCGCCGACAATTCTTTTAGGAAGAAGAGACGAAGTGCTCATTAATAATTATTCATGGAGAATGAACAGTGAAGAAATTGCCGCTTTGGTGGAGGAGAGAAGTTTACTCCGGAAAGAGAAGAAGTGGGCGGATGCAGATTCAATCATGCAGCGACTTACGAGTCCCCCTTACAACTTAGAAGTGATAGATCACGATGACGGTAGAACAACTGTGGTAGAGAGAGTAAGGGAGAAGAAAGATACTGATACTGTAATTTGGACGGAATTGACGATAGAGAGAGATCGAGACACCCCAAGTGATGGCTGCGGGGGTGGTGCGATCCCTACCTTCATTGCAACCTGCAACGAAGCTCATTACAGAGAGAGATTGCTGCTCACACAGAGTTATCTGCAGAAAAGAAGTTCCACATTTTCCCCGCTGACTTCTGTCCAACTTCTATCGCTCTCAGAAGAGGTGTATTCTCCCAAGCGCATTCTGTTTGAGGGATGGCGCCAAATTTTGATACCGAAGTTGTTGGCGTTGGAATGCGAAACAATCTCCTCCTCTACAATACCCCCCCTCCATTTTATCTTTGTCCTTGAAGATGATGCACGACTTTTTTCTTTCGCTGATGATGATTCATTCTTGCCGTCTCTCCGGTCTATTATCGCCTCAGCATTTCACAAATACGCTGCGCTTGATGTTATTTCACTCGGCCACGCTGTCGCTGCTAATGCCCCCATTCGCGATTCCATCATCGACAATTCTACAGCTGGTATCAACATACACGCAACTACTGCATTAGCTCTGAGAATAAATTCTTTGCCCAAGATATTAGCCGCCTTAGAGGAGGTCTCCGCAGCGAAGCGAACGCACCTAGACTTTATCTTCTTCCAATCCAGACTACACTCGCTTGGTGTAGGAGTATTCGACCCCCCTTCATTCGGCTGGGCAGAGAATGAGGTTACTCTCACTCCGGCAGCATCAGGCCAGCGAAGACAAGGGGGCGGTAGGTTGGCTGCAAAGGAGCCTCCACGTGCAATGGAGATGAAACTATTTGCTAGAGGTGTAGAAATATAATATAAATGACACAGATTGAGGGAGTTGATTGATAACATTTACAACCAGAAAAAAATCCATCCATTTTATAAACATTATCTACAGACACTACGCGCTCCTCTCAGTCGTAATTAAGCATAACACCATTTCCCATCCAATAACACCATAACACAATAACACCATTTCATTTCCCATCCATCATTTAACCGCTACCTGGAGAGCGAAGGTCATACTCAACACTGCTCTCAATAACATCTTTCACAGCCTCCCGCATCCGTCGGAAATCTTCCTCATCATCAAGCTGATGGCATCCAGTCTTGGGAAAGGTGCACACGACATCTCTGGATTTGATGCAGGCGGCCAATTTTAATGCAGTTGTGTACGGAACCTCTTCGTCTGTAATCGCGTGAATCAAACGAACAGGACAATGGACATCCAAACTATTGTCGCCGCCCCTCAGAATCAAATTCTGCCGCCCATCCTCAATCAAGGACTTGCTGATGGGGTATGTCTCGCTTCCCCAATGAATGTCCTTGTATCCGACCGTCATAATTTCATCCTTCTCAGCGTCCGAAAATGTCTGCCAAAGTAGGTCCTCAGTAAAATCAGGATCGGATGCAAGCCCGACTATTCCTCTCACCAAATCAGGCCGCTTGATGGCTAGAACCACTCCGACCCAGCCTCCCCCCCCCCCCCCCACGAGAACAAACTTTTGCTTTGACGAAAATGTGGGAGACACATCACGTAGGCTGTCCAGCAAAACTATCGTGTCATCAACCCAACGTGAAAGGTTGCCATCAATAAAAGTACCCTTGGAACGACCACAACCCAAATAATCAGCAGAAACAAAGCTACGACTTGAGCTACGGAAATGGGCAGTGCGGTGCGGTGCGGTGCAGTGCGGTGCGGTGCGGTGCGGTGCGGTGCGGTGTGGGTGCGCGAAGATGTGTGAGCAATGTGAGCTGTGTCAGAAGAGGATCGTGGCCAGCCAGGTTTGCACTTACCGCTTGCACCATCCCTCCAAGTTACTCGCTTTTGCGTTATTCTTCGTCTTGCTAAGACAAGGCAGGTAAACGACCGCCTCGCGTCCCTTCTCCTCAACATTGCCGAAATAAGCGTCATAGTATATCGTTTCGAAACCGTCCGGCCGTTCCAATTCAAGGTTACGACCAGATGTAGGGGGAGAAATTGTCGATTTCAGGAGGGTTGTTGTTGTTCTGGGCAGATGAATTGAGTGGTGAAAAGCATCGGTATATGCCACAAAGAGCAGCAGTACAATCGAAAGGAGCCACAACGCCATAACAAATAATAAGGTAAAGCAAAGAGGTGGTAGAGAAGCCGAGCTTCCTTTTTGACGACAGCGAAAAAGAATACTTGGTGCCGAAGTTTCTGTAATCCCTTTAAATCACCCCAAACTCCCCTCCTCTTGAACACAAGAATCAGATAATTAGAGAATTTACGAACAATTCCTACATCCACATAGACAACCCTTGGCTGTTCTGATTCTGGCCACAGGTCTTGGTTTGCCATGCCCCTCCCAGTCGAGACTATCTACAATTGCAAGGGAATATCTATTCTATCCATCACTAACGAAACGAAGCCAAATACCCCCCCGCAATGCATCGGAATTATGAGCAAGGTGACCAGGACGATTCCCCTCCCAGAGGCCATGTCCCTAAAAAATGCACGGGCCGGCTTTGAGGCTGCAAAGAAGGCAAAGGAGAAGAAGGATGGCCGGGAGTCGTCGCTACTCTTCGGCGCGCCGAAAGTATTCTTACGAGAGCCACACGCAAAGGTTGATTTTTGGAGGTGAGAATTGTTGTTGCCATTTTGATGTGTGTATGGTCATGTATGTATGGAAAGGAGGAGGAGAGGAAGCTCACAACGATTGTATAGTTTTTGCATATCTGATATTTGCCTAATATGTTGCTATTATACTGATAACACAACGTTGCTCCGCAGGCTGGGATCAACAGATTTCTCAGACCGCGGTCTGGATTGCTTCACCCCAGCGAAAATCAACAGTAATGGCCCTAGCCTTGGGCTATCATACTATGGTATATTTATGGGTAAAGAAGGGTACTCGAAGACAATCGAAACTCCATTCGGGATCGGCTTGCAATGGAGTGGAGCAGGAAGCAGTGGCGGAGAAAAAGGGCGAAAAGAAAACAAAAAAAGTAGTATTCAGGAAATTGATTTGAATGCCTATAATCCACTACAAGTAAGTGAAGTACCACCCACGTGACGCTGTAATCGTAATTTATTCCTACACCTGCGCTAACATGCAACCGCAAACTGGATGCCCTAGTTTTTTATGAGCCCCTCAGACACGATTGAATTTACAACAAATGTTCTTGAGAGTACTGCAACATATCTTTCCGAAAACGTTCTTACCGCCGAATTCCCCATAAAATTGCAAGACCAGGGAGATAAGATTGTGGAGAAAATGGGACAAAATGGAAACTTAGCCAAAGACCAATTGCAAAAGGCAGGACAGCTCGTAGGAAATCAATTTATGAAAATAAACATCGAAGCGAAGGAAAATATCAGAAGGCAAAAAGAAAGGCGACAATGAATTTAAAGGGGGCTTTTTTTGGTTCCGCCAGATACTGGAACAACAGACTATTTGAGCCCAAGTATTAAAACATAACCATGAATGACATTAGTAGTAAAAAAAAGAAGTTTAAACGTGCACAAATTGAAAACAAGAAAAACTGCTCACTTTATAACCTACATCACTCATCGTCATTAAGTTGTCATGATCGGGGAAGGCCTCAAGGTCGAAGAAAATGTTGAAGCTCAAAGATACTCTAAACCTTGCATCACCCCCCGTTGTCGAATCGCACGTCGATTCGCATGTTCCCTCCCCCAAGTCAGCGCCCTCATACCCCGGTTCGACCCGGTGTCGGAGCCAAGAAGGGAAAATGATCACCTCACCGCAAACAGGCTTCTGAGTGATCTGCTGACCTGAGAATGGACCATAAGGTCCCCTCGGATCTTCAAGCACCAAAGATCCTGACGAAGGTGGCACTTGCAGGAAAAATACTGCCGAAAGGGCGGAGTCACCGTGCAGGTGAGGTGGGTGGTGTCCGTGGGGGGTTAACACGTTGGCCCATGCAAATGACGAAAATTTCGATTTGTCAAACTCCTCTTCATCATTGCCGTCGCGTGAAGCAAGCGATGCAGGCTCCCGAAGCAGAGCTGTCAGCATTGTCTGCGAAAGCGTTAGCACGACATCTTGCAGAGACGCAAAATGAGGCGATGATTCCAGAAATCCATGATTCAAGCCTCCAGGCAGTTGGGACCGGTAGAATGAATCATTGAGAGTACCTCCTCCATCATTTTTATGTTCCCCGAACCGAGTAAAGATAGCATCCAGGAGCTCAGCATGTATTTCTACACAGGCTGCAGGCTGGACCAGGGTTCGTTGGAGAATCGGGGTTGTAAAGAACAGGCTCAGAGAATTTGACAACTCACCTCCCGCTTCTATATAACTAGGGAAAAGGGATAAGAAGAAGGTTAGAAGGGGGAGGAGCCTGCTGAGAAAGCATCGCATTGGCATGCGAGCATGCGTTACTCAGTTATTCCGTTAAATCAAGTATTAGTTGTGCAGCTCTCGGTTCGAGTGTTGGGAAAACAAATTATAGCCACTTTACTTGATGGAGATGGGGAGAGGAACTGGAAACTTTGAGCAGTGAGCGAAGTTAGTTACCGGTATGGTAGTTGTCCGCCATTTATCAAAAGTTAACTCCCACTCTCATCCTTGAT
>ERZ651776.1563-NODE-1563-length-27129-cov-4.826852_pt1 | contig 27129 bp, 16 predicted proteins | sample MGYA00514761_ERZ651776 | MGnify/ENA metagenome assembly ERZ651776 | reverse complement strand
GGGGGGGGGGGGGGGGGGGGGGGGGGGGGGGGAGGGAGAGGATGGAGGATGGAGGCAGAATGAAATGTACGACAACTAGAGGTGTGTAAACAACTGTTTTCGTTGTTACTAAGAACTCAGGCTCGCTAGTGTGTAGATCAAATGTGTGTGAACCCCGAAAGTAGTTCGTCCAAGTTTTAGCGAGGCTTCGGATCATTTTCTTTCGCACGTGTTTCGCCTTTCTGAAAGCGCTTCTCTGTTTTGCTTGAGGAACCTTTACGACAATTTTTTGGCGGTTTCGCCTCGACTAGCACTGTTATTCCTATCGTTATTCCCCCTCGGTTTGTACCGTTAATTTCTTCGAGCAAATGATGGATGATGTTCCTCGACCAAGTTTCTGTCCTCCGCTGCATGGCATTGTCCGGGAGCAAATCTTCCCATCTGTAAAAAGTGGCAAAGCGAAAGGGATAGGTAACTGTACTGTAGAGGTACTCGTGGCTCTAGACTTGCTGAGCGACCCTTTCTCAATCTTCAGGCCCTTAGGGAAGGAAAAGGCTTCCTCTTGCCCTGCAGATGGTCCCATAGGTGCCCTTTTGGTGAAGATATTATCGCGCCTTCAAGCGAATAGAGAATCTCCTCTACTTCTTACTCTTGTAGCTGTTGTCCCCCCCAGAACGACGGAAATCTTGCCCCCCTCGACCTTGCCTTTTTGCCGCCGTCTTTCTTGGCCCCCCGCTGATATTTCTGATTTCAAAACGCAATTGCAAGCTTGGTTAACTGGCGATAATTTTGTAGAAGGTTACGTGGGACGCTGGAACCTCCTTAATTCCTCGAGATTGTCGCGGCAGACGCAACAACGGCAGCTGCAACATCAGCAACTGCAACAGTTTGATCCAGAGGAGGAGTACTATTTTGGCTATGGCGGATCTATGATTAACCCGTACGAGGTTCTGTTAGGAGGGGAAAAGGCAAAGGAGGCAGTTGTTCCCCCTGCTACTGCTGAACATTCTCCGAAGGCCACTAGAGATTTCTTTTTCTCGCGTGATGAAGAAATTCAAAACTGCCCTCCTCCCATTCCCCCCCCCTCTGTGTTAACTGAGAGCAACTTTCGCGATGGGTCATCGCTGACGGCCGTTGTCAAGGCTGTGGAGGGGATGTTTTTCGAGAGAGTGTACGATGATGTCGAAGACATTGAAGGCGATGAAGAATACAGCGGTGGTGACGGTGTCAGTGACGACGACGGCCTCATAAAAGAGAAACCAGAGCGGTATTTCTATTTTTTTCCTGAAGGCGGCAGCTGCAACGATAATGAAAAGACAAGTGGCAGTAGCAAAAGAAAGCGCCGCCGTTTTGACCCTCTTCTCCAGAATAAACAACAGAAAATGTATGAGCAACGAAAAAATGACATCGGCGATATATCTTCACTGCTTTGCATACCTGGAGGGGGCAGAAACGCCTTTGCCAGTATTGACAGAGCTGTTATTATCCTGACCTCGTCGTCTTCTTCTACCGGATTCTCGTTGTCTCCTTCGACCCTTTCTCTTGCGGGTGATTTTGTTCGTCTCAACACACCCATATCTGTCGTCGACTTTGCCCCCCCCATGACTCCTGCTATTGTCTCAAAGTCGTCTGAGACATCGCGGGTGAAGACAGGAAGAAGAACCTCCTCGATTATTCCGGAAGAAATGGCAGCAATTTCTTTGGGAACCGGCGGAGCTATCAATTCGAGCGCAGACGTTGAAGCTTCCGATGCACCCTTACAAAAATTTGGACTGGAGAGATTTTTTTCTCAACAGCAAGAATCCACATCCGCCTCCTCTTCTCTTCTCGTAACCTGCACAATCCACAACCCTTTTGCCAAATTAGATAACAGCCGCGATGTTTGTAGAGCCTGGACTGCAGATTTGGTATCGACAATTGTTGCAGAGCGGCTTTCTACTATTCATGATGGTGGACAGGGCTGGCGGATTGTGCGTATCCAAGACAAAAAAATCGAAATGGTGCTATCTACCTATCATCTTCTATACTCGATTGAATTTGATTCAGATAAATTGAAGGTCAACGTGTCGGCGGACAGTAGCAGTGAGAGGGTTGTTGTTGAGGGTGTGAGGAGGTTTTTGCACGCATTTTACGGGGGTGCCGATAACGTTTGTGCATCGGAGGAAGTTGTCTTGGTTTGTGGGGAGGGGGCGTCCTCTTTTCGGCACCAACTTCGGCCGATGCAGAAACAGTTGCAGCCACACCAGACACCGCTCAGCTTGACACCGCCCCAGTTGGCTTTTTGCGCTCGCATTGGGAGGTTGATTTCTGGCAAATGTCTCGTCAATTTCGATCTCATCGCCTCGGGGATATCCCTGCGCGATTCAAAGTCTTGCATGGAATTTGTACGGAATACGCCGCAAAGCCTCCTGCAGAAATTTTATCCCATGGTAACTCACGACGTGTTTGTTTATATTGGTGAGACTCCGGAGACATCCGAAATCAGTGACTTCGGTGACTTTGACAACATCGGCGACGTCAGAGACAAGAAAATTGTCGTGAACAACAAATCATTTGTTAAATTCTCTCGAGCTTCCATAATTGCCATGCACAAAAAAAACCGAACGCACGTGCGGCGCTTGCTTAATTATTTTCGCGGAACAAAAATCTACCCTCCAGGCAGTAGCGCCGAGCACCCATCTCTTCCGCCGATACAGGCGCTGCAACTCCCACCCCTTCCCCAGCCTCAGATGATGACAACGATCATGAAAACCATGGATGTGAATGCTCAGAGCCCCCCTACTCTCGGTTTGACAACGATGTACCACTGGGTGGTGAAAGTCAATATGGGTACCTCCCATGCCGACGGTGATATCGATGGTAACGTTGATCTCAATGCTGAAAATGTCGACGTGGATGTCGTCGACGTGCACGCGGAGGAAGAGGCAAAGATGAAGGTGAAGACAAAAAGTAAACACGAAGGAGAGGAGGAGGACGATTATGACTCGATTATTGTATTAACTGCGTACAGCACCCGGGTTTTGATCGCCCTTACGATTCGACGTCTAGTTTCCCTCCATGGTTTCGCAGTTCTCGACTCTCACGACTCACCAACAGGCGGCAAGTCGTTTTTGCTGACCAAGTTGGTGGCGAATGACTCGAAAGACAGTACCAGCATCTCGTTGCAAGTGATGGTTAGCGAGGTTGTTTTGAATAATCCCTGCCGCCCGGGAGTGCTCCTGTCCGTGCAGGGCCCGGGCCCGAGTAATACCATCCTTCCGCACCACTTTATTAACAACGACAACGAAAAGTCGAAGATAACTAACCATGGTCAAATTATGTCATCAATTGAAAAGATACGCCTCAGTTCGATCGAGGTGTCCGTCAACATTAACGCCTGGCTGACGCTCATAACCAGCAGCAACAAAGAAAGCATCGGCAATGCCGATAAGTTTCGCTCGACGGTCCAGGCTCTCTTGCCTTTCACTAAATTAATTTCCAAAACACCCCTCCGTTACTTTTCCGAAACGACAACCGACACAACGACTATCTCCACTCCAAAAATAGCTAATGAGAGTCTCAGGATTCTTGACAAAACTTTGCTAAACTCCCTGGGAAGAAAGAAACTGACCCCGCTCCTCTCTGGCGAAGGCGACGATGAACATTGCTGGTTTTACTTGCCAGTCGACCGACAGAATGAGGGGAAGGAGACTATGAGTGCTGCTTACTTGGTGATGTTGAGCAGCAAGATAGAAACCGACCCAGAACCTCGCCGAGAACTAACGATCTTTCGCGTTTTAAAGTCTCATCTCTACGGTGTTGATGCGACCGGTCAGACTGATGATTTTGTCGATGCAAGAGGACAGCAAGCAGCCAACTCCCTCCTCACGGAGATAGTCAAAATGCATTGGACGAATTTTTCGAAAGGCGGATATTTCGCCCTTCGGCAGGCACAAACGCTCTCGACGTTATCAGAGCAACCACCAAGTTGCCTCGAGTGTATGGATGAAGATGACTTTGAATTAATGATCACTTTCGGGAAATGCAGCGGTCCACAATCGCTCTCTAATGAGTTATGTGCAATATCTGGGTTTTGCGTCAGTGGCGAACCAGTCGTGTCAGGCAGCGCGGACAAGTCAATGACCCTTTTTGATGTTATTTCGACCTTTCTCACACCTGTGGTACTCCGCGGCGGTAAAAAAACCTGCTGGTGGTATTACGCCGGTGATCCAACGAAAGATGATGACATGGTGAAAAAGGTCTTGAGCATTTACGAGTGTGACGGCGGCGACAGTTGCGATAACATTCACCATAATCACAGCCACCATAACAATAACAGCAGCAACTATGACTTTGATTTCGAAGACAACGACTCGGTGACTGGAGGCATTTGGGGCGGGTGGGGAGGTAGCAACAAATACGCAAACGAACAGAATTTTGTCGATCAGGGCTACAGCAGCGACGAAAGTAGCGATAAGACGACAAGCTCTAGCAGCTCTGACTCTACTGACAGCTCATCAAGTAGCGACGACGAAAACTCTACTAACCCCCAGTCGGAGAGTGAGGCGGAGGTGGTTGATAATGGTTGTGAGGACGGGGCTAAGCCAGACAAAATGACCCCCCAAAAAAACAAACCCAACCCTGTCGCGTCCGACGACGGAAGTGTGCGATCCAGTGGTGATGACACAAAAGTAGAGGGATTTGAAGATGATAACACTGTTGGTAACGTCGACAATCTCGAGATTGATGGCAATGACGACGATATTAGCGACGACGATAGTCTTGATGAAGGCCTTCAATCCCCCCCTTTCCCCAACTATAATCTCAAATCGGCCGTTGACAACCCAGGAGGAGATGATCTAGATCCCCCCCAGCACAGTGCTAAAGCTGGTGATGATCTCGACGGCGAGGCAAACACCATCGCTGCGGCCCTTCCGTTTGCCAACTATTACGACATTGTTTCCTCCCTATTAAATAATCATGAGGACGCTACAACTGCCATGGAACAAAAACCTATTTTATTTAGGTTTGAAGTAGATGGAAACCCCCTCGAAGCCATAGTTAATGACTACGATAGTGGCAACGACAGTCACAACGACATCGCTGACAGTGACACTAGCCTAGACTTGCAGGCAAGGTTCCTGAATGGGCTTATGTGTATGGAACTCGTGTCATCCGAGAACGTATCAGCTGACCAAATGTCGCCCCTTCAGCAAAGCATAATTATCACGCTGCATCGATCGCTTACTTCTTTTTGCGGAGGACAAACCCTGCAGCGTTTAAAGATGATGAAGGACTCGCTGGAGGAAGCAGAGGTCCGCACAGCCTTGGGCGTGTTCCGAAAAATCATAAAAGGTGGCAACGGGCGAGTAAACCTCAGCAATGCTAAGGTACCTATCGGTTTCGACAGTACCAAATTCAGTCAACCTGATGAAAAGCTTCTATCCGGGAGTGGTGGTGATGTGAATATTAGTGAGCTTTCAAATAATTACAACTTCCAGGAAACCTTGACGGAGGAGATGCTTTCAAAGCTGACTGGCTTTTGCAATGAGGAAGCCCAGACAGCTTCCGCATCATCATCAGACGCTGGAAACTTGATTTGCTTCTCCAACCTCGTTAAAGTCTCTGATAAACTTTTCTACTTGATTGGTGGGGTTTTCTGGACATTTTTGAAAATCCGGGAGTCCTCCTCGACTCTAATGATTGAGACTCACCATCCATCTAATGAAGCAAGTGAAATCAATGATATAGTTGCGAAGGCGTGCAAGCGGGTGATTCGCCGCGTGCAGACGCTTTTGCTATTGGAGGGCTTGAATTCGAGTCGAGTTGGGCTTGACATAATGTTCGGATCCGATGTAGTTGCCGTTGCCGATGCTACTGTTGATGGGGAAGAAGACAGACCCCACGAGGGGGGTAACCACGGTGGTGACGATGATGTCGGTGGTGCAGGTGGCGATGGCGGTGGCGACGGCGATAGCGGAGAAATGCGGCTGGAAAACGAGCGGAATGAGGACGACGACGAGACTGCCGATGCATCTTGCGAAGATGGTGACAGGGATACCGCACCATTTGCCTGCCCTCTCGCACACTCGATTGTCTTGTCGCTCCCTCCACGTTCACCTCCCCCCGAGCTCTCCGTGAAAAATCTTGAGATCAGTGTACTCTCCCCTTTTGCCATAGTCAACCGACGGGGAACGTTTGTCTATAAAGACACGAACGGGGGGGTATTTTATTTGCGCCTTGTCTCTGAGGATGAGGATAAGATTCGACTCAACGTTTTCGGCATCGATCCGATTGGGACTGATTTAACTCACCAGCTCGTTGATTTGTTGAAGGAACGGCTGAATGTTTTGGGCTTGGACGGCGTGAGCGGCCTCCTCAACAACCACAGCGTCAAAAGAGAAAGTGAGCTGTACAACAGCGAAGGTCTGGAAATCTTAGATCAAGATGATTTGAGGTTTCTCAGAAGGTTGAAATCTATCCAAGTCGATAATGGAGGTGTGGGAGATAAGGATGGGTTAGTTGAGATGGGCTATATTTTGCCGCGAATGGATGACCTAGGGGAGTTCTTGACATTTTACTGCCAAACCTTATTTAGCAGCGTCAGCAAAAGTGGTGGTGGCGGGAGTGGTGCATATTTTAGGCCGCTATTTTTTTATGATACTATCCGGACTGTAGATAAAACATTTGCCGAGAAAATATTGTTTAGCATTGATGACAAGGAAGCAGAAGAGGATGATGGTTGTAACCTCGAAGACGTGGGCTTGATAGCGAGTACTAATATTTATTACAACAGCACCCCGGCCCCCTTTGAGATGGGCGGAGTGAATAATTATAGGGAGCTGTCTACCGATGAAGAAACGGACGAATCTTTCATCCTCGACAGCTTTCATAGAGAAGCGGGCCGTGGGGTCGCACTGATCAATTTTGAGGTTAGGACTGTGAGAGGCGACGACCTTCGCTACAGTGCGGGCGATTACAATTTCGAAATTTACCGGGCATATACATCGACCAACTTGAACGCGAATGAGAATGAGAATGAGAATGGGAATGGGAATGAGAATGAGAATGAGAATGAGAATGAGAATGAGAATGAGAATGAGAATGAGAATGAGAATGAGGGTGAGGAGGACAGCAGCAGTATTAGCGAAGAAGACCGCAAGGATTGTGCGCGTCGAGTCCGTCATCTGCTGGTAATGAAAGTTCGCAACACTACACTGACTATCGGGCCGCTTATGCGATGGCTCGATTTTTGTCTTCGACAGAGTGTTGTCGATTTTGGTGTGGAAGTAATTGTCCGCCAATCGAAAATTGAGAGGTCTTTTAGCCTTGGGAATGATGCAAGCAATGCACGGAAATGGAAACACAACTGCCCCGGCTACTCGGCTCTCATGAGGCGATTCAAGCAGACTGACAACTTGAAGGATTGCGTGAAGGACAATTACTATAGCTCATCGCGAGAAGACGTCACCCAAATAATCTTGCCGCCTCCCCGCTCCGTCACGGTCATTAGCTTAAGCGGCCTTATTGATGGTTTAGGCGTCAAGTCTCTCGTGTCCGACGTTATGGAGTTCGTTGTAAGTAGTATATTACTAGGGGGGGACCGTGAAGAGGAGCGAGCGCTCATCTGCAGTCGCACAGATGCCGATGGGGCTAGGCGAATGGGAGAGGGAGAAGACGAAGACGTTGACGATCCCATACAGATGCAGGTCACCAGCCCTAATTACACTGTCATTTATGGTTTAAACCCGGCCAAAATGACAAAGCTGGAGAAAGAAGAGGAGGGTACGAAGCGGAGGTTGTATCCGTCGAGAGTGCCTATCGACCCGGTCAGTGCTGTCGGAGAATGGGCGAACAAATCGTTACGACTCAAGAGCGTCAGCAAGGAGGGCATTTACTTCACTAATGACGATGACGGTAACAACGACGGAGTCGGCAACGAAATCGACAGCAATGGCAACAAATGTAAACGCGACGACCGCTCGAATTCTTTCATCCGCTCGACAGCATTCGTATTCAGAGCCTCTAGAAGGGACCGTGCCCTTTACCTCTACAATGTTCACCCTGATAAGGTTAAACAAGCCGAATCGAGGCTGACTGAGATCAATGAAGACTACATTATCAAAGAGCGAGACATCGGAGGGGGGGGGGAGGAAGGGACTACCGGGGAGGAGAGAGAGGATTCGGAAACCGAGGGGGGGGGGGGGGGGGGGGGGGGGGGGGGGGGGGGGGGGAAGGGGGGGTAGACGTGGATGACCAAACAGAAAAAATGAGCGAATCAAGCAAAGCTCTCAACAACTTTTTCTTCAAGCGGTTCCGTGGCGACTTCGGAAACAATGTCAAGCTGCTGAACAAGCCGGTTGTAGATGAGAGAGAGAACGCGCTGGACGATGATGATGAGAGAGGGGCAGTGGAGCTTTTCGGTGCGAAGTACATTTTCGACAATGTATACGATGACAACGAAGGCGGGATGGAAGAGGGCAATGTTGACTACGGTGTATTTGACGATGATTCTTGTGCAGGACCTGCAGGAGCACAGGGGGGGGGGGGGGGGGGGGGGGGGGGGAAAGAAGGGGGAGGACGGGGTGCGAAGAGATGGTGATGGTGCAGGGGGCGACGGATCTATGTCTACTCCCGCCGCGTCGACGCCATCGGTCAGCGCGTCAACGCCGACGACGAGCAAGTCAGCAGGAACCAAGAAAGAGGAGATAAGTGCCGCAAAAGAGAAGAAGAAAATCCTACGGCCCAAACTCATCATACGCAAGCCGAAACTTATTGGTGCGAGCGTTGAAGGAGGCGCCTTCCAGGCGATTATGGCGAGCCGAGTTCGGGCAAGGACGAGCAATATCGTGAGTAAAGGCGGGAGCAAGTTCATCGGCAATAGTAGGGCGGCGGCAAGCGCAATGAACCCTAGCTTGAGATCAAGTGTTGCCAGAACGCCGATTGCGAATGAAGATGGAAGTGGTAGAGATGGTTTAGGGGTGGGAAGTGAGGAAGCTGGCATGGGGAACAATATAAATTCTGAATTCGACGCAGAGAGGAGTTCAGAAAACAATGCTGAGAGCGGAGGTTTGGAGAAGCATGAGCTGAGAGTGAACACCGAAGATGATGTAACGAGAAAGAGTGAAGACACAGTTGCGCCGGATGGCAATAAACGCATCTCGCCGAAATCTTCGCATTCCTTCATTGACAACGATTACTCCAAGGAAAAATCGAGTGTGCTTGGAAGAGGAGTGGGTGAGGGTGGGATGAAGAGATTATCGCCAAAAAACATGGCGACGAAATCTGGTACTGGGAGCGATGGGGAGGAAGTTGAGAAAGATAGGTCGTCGGAGAGGTCCAATAAGAATATGGTTAAATTCGAAGATGGGACGAGTAGTGATGATAGGAGCAAAAATGACCAAACAGGTAAAGTGATGAGGGAGGTAACCAAAGCGTCAGTGGCTCCAAAAGATTCGACGACGGAGGCATCGACACAGAATACACCAACGGCGAAGACGTTTAATACGACATCCGCAACAAGTAAAGAGTCCCCGGACTCAGCTGATCGGAAACCAAGCCTTTCAAATCCGCCCCTCCTTATCCGAAAGGCCCCCTTGGACGGGAGGCCTGCCGCTCCCGGAAGTGAAAATACTGTCACCAAGTCAAGCCTTGTCGGGGCGATGCGAAGGGCGATCCAGCTTCCTTCCGTGTCTCACCGCCTCTTAGCTCTCTCTGGTGGGGGCGGGTGTCTTGACAATATTTCCTCCGCGAATCTACTTAATAATGTCTCCCGGGGGATCACTAAGGTTGTCGGAGGAGTGAAGTGTCTGGCGGTCATCGGACTCGGTAAAGTTGGGAGAGACCACGTCTGCTCGCCTATTTTTCTCCGAAAAACTTTTGTCAACGGGGCTTTTTTGGTCATACAGATTGCGATTGTTGACGTCAGGGCTCAGTATAGTGGCTACCGGCACAAGACGAGGCATGCAAGGAAATTGGAATTGAGGAGTTATGATGCAAGCGGCAAGAGCGCCAGCATTAACAACGGAGCCAATGAGAATAGTGAGAGGAGGCTTCAGTTTATCCGGATAACTCCTTGGATGTCCCATGGCGGGTCTGTTAGCCTGTCCTCGAAAATCTGGCATTTCGAGCACGTCATTGACGACCACGTACGAAGAATTTCCAACTGTGCCTTGCTTGTCATTTGGGAAGACTTCCAATGGGAGTGCGCCAGACTTGTGAGAGGTGAGAAGAAGGATGTGATGGGGAGTGGGGGAGATGAGGGTCTAGAGGATAGGAAGGGGAATGTGGATACCGCCATGTTGGCCATGGCCACCATCGACACAATTCTGAAGGAAGGAACTTTTGCTGCTGGTGGTTACAGCGATTTCGGGGAGCTGTACAGCTTCGAGTTTCGGCTCGGCAGTGGTAAAGGCAACGGCGATGGCGGAGGCGACGAAAATTGGCTCGGAGTTTTTGAATACGTGTGGAGGAGCGGGTTTGCTAAATACGGCTTGGTCTGTAGTGGGGAAGACTCGCACATAATTATGGGAAGTATCAAGGGGGTAGGAGATGGCGTATGTGATGGAAGCTTCTTTTTCACAGCAAGCGAGGACAATAGCTGTAAGCTTGTCATCACTGGCAGCTCAGGCAGTGCCAGCGGTAACGACAGCAGCAGCAACAGCAACAGCAACAGCAACAGCAACAGCAACAGCAACAGCTACAGCAACAGCAACAGCAACAGCAACAGCAACAGAGACAGAGACAATCAGAGAAACCTCCGAGCTGCCTTAGAGATCATCACAAAGGCCATGAACGACGCCAAATTCGACATTCACATCGAGAACACCTGGGAGAGGTTCGAGAAGAGATTTGAGGGGTTCGATATTTTAAGGGGAAATTTGGGCGTGGCATGCTTGATGGTAAATGTACTGGATTACGATGACGAGCTGCAAAGTAACTTTTTTGTTGAGGGTATGGTCGATGTAGAGGACGAAAAACTTTTCAGGCGACTGTCAGTCGATCCAGTGGAGGGGGGAGTGAAAAAAAAACAGTTAGAAGGGAGTGGTAAAGATTCGAAAGAAGAGGGCGAGAGAAAAGCGGATGTGAAGGAGGACGAGTGGTTCGTTTTTGTTGGGGAAGAAAAACTGCGCCGGATGCTTACTGCGGGGGCCAAGACGACTGCAGGGTCCTTGACTGATGGCGGCGAAATAATTGTCAACGAGACCCAGAGGAAATTGGCGCGCTGCTTCATCGTCGCCAATCGAAAGTGCGCTGACAATGTCCAGGTTTTTCTTATCAAGAGTGATGTTGACGCGGAGAGTGACAGCGAACAGGACAAGGAATTAGTTGAGAGATTTGTGAACATGTGCGCGCAGAGTGCATTTGTTAAAATGTTCAAGGAAATACAGCGACAGTAGCATCTTTGCAGAAATAGTTGCCTCTTTATACTCTTTTTATGGTGCTGTCGCTCTCCAATTGTAGTTTCCACTCTCCAGCATTTGTCTGGTTTCTTGATCCCACTCTCCCGTAATGTCAACAGCATAAAGACCAGGCTTGGCGCTGGCAATCTGCAACCATTTAGCCATCCAGCTCTGACTAGGGTCAACAACAGCACATGTCCCGGCAAAAAATGCACTCGTACACTTGCTGACCTTCTCCTGCTCCTCAAACATGTCCAGGAAGGGACAGTTCTCGCATCCCATGTCATAAAACTGGTCAAAGGTCTTGATAAGGCCACAGCGCATGCAAGCACGCAACCCCTTCAGCGAATTGGGCGCTTGAGCAAAGTGCTCAGGAGGAGGCAAATTGCCATCATCCTCGTCGTCGTTTTCAGAATCGTTTGAGTTTTTGTTTTGTTGCTGTTGTTGTTGCGGGGTGGTATTGTCGTTTTCATCTGTGTCACTGTCGTCACTTTCGTCTGCAGCTGCTCTCTTTGAGGCGGCACTGGTAGGTTGTGAGGTTTGTGCTTCGCCCCCATCGTCGTTATCACTACCGTCACCGCTGTCTTGGAAGAGATCTGTTTGTTGCGTTGGTTGAGGTCGTGGATTTCCATCGCCCTCAGCAGGGCCTTCAGCAGGTCGTTTAGGTAAAGGGTCCATTAGAGGGCACTTTTTTGTGGGTGTGCGTATGTTCTAGGCGGAATTCTTTGATGGAAACGGATCGTGAATGGTGTATAATTTTCTGGTTAGAAATGGGTGCGAAATTGGTGCAGGGAGAGAAAAGTTTGCCTTATCGCAATTTCCATCTTTCGATTTTCCTACTGCACAGCTCTCTGGATCATTATTGCTGACGACGCATTCTGAGCTTCAAAAGGACGGTTATTCCCTCCAGACAGCTCCCGTAGAATCTCCCCCCTTCCCCACCTTCCTGCTCCCGTTCTCCTATTTTGGCGATGTCTGGCTTAATGGACGTCGACACGGAAGCACCTAACATGTTTGCCAAGGGCTCCAGCACTGCCTCCACAAAATCAACTGCAGCGAGCACATCCGACGTCCAGCCATGGGTGGAAAAGTACCGTCCCAAGACGCTAACATCGATCAGCAGCCAGGGAGAGGTGGTTGCGACGTTAAAGAAAGCGGTGGATAACGGTAGTATGCCTCACCTTCTGTTCTATGGCCCTCCTGGGACAGGGAAGACAAGTATGATCCTCGCCCTTTGCAAGGATCTTTGGGGGCCGACCGTCTACAAATCAAGAGGTAAGAGTTTTCTCAGGGTAGCAGTTCTTTGCGTTCGTTGCTTTGCGTTCGTTGCTTTGCGTTCGTTGTGTATTTGTTTTTGCTTGGTTGTTCGTGTGTAGGCGTGACGTTTGTCGACTCGAGCACACAGAGTCGAGTGCACAATTCACTTGACTTGAAATTGTGAGAATGATGCCATCATTAGAATGCCATCGTTAGAATGCCATCGTTAGAATGCCATCGTTAGAATGCCATCGTTAGAATGCCATCATTAGAATGCCATCTAAAAACGAGCCATGTTGCCTGCCTGCGCACGTTGCCTGCCTGCGCACGTTGCCTGCCTGCGCACGTTGTTGATTTTAATTTCCCTTCCCTCAAAAAAACGTATCTAACTCGACGCTCTTGCACGCTTCCCTTCCCCGGAACCAGTCCTGGAGATGAACGCCTCCGATGAGCGAGGTATACAAGCTGTCCGTGACAAAGTGAAGACTTTTGCATCGCAGGCTGTGGGCACTTCCAAAACCACTCACGGTACCCGAACGGACGCTGTGACTGGTGAGGAGAATATGACCTACCCGAATCCCCCTTACAAGATCATCATTCTGGACGAGGCCGATACCATGACTCCGGACGCTCAGAGCGCCCTCAGGCGGGTTATCGAGGCGTATAGCAAGGTGACAAGGTTCGTTCTCATCTGCAATTACGTGACAAGAATCATTCAACCCCTCGGTTCCCGTTGTGCAAAGTTCCGCTTCAAGCCTCTGGAGGAGGCCACAATTGTGAAACGACTGCAAGACATTGCCAATGCGGAGGGGTGCGCATTTGATAATGAGAGCGAGTGCATGAAGAAAATAGTCGACCTCTCGGGCGGTGACATGCGAAGGGCCGTGACAATGCTGCAGTGTGCGCACTCTCTCTGCGTGAGCTCGGCCGGCGGCAAAATAACGACGACAGATGTGGAAGAAATGAGCGGTGAGATTCCGCAGATTATTGCGGACAAGTTCATCGAGCAGATTGGTGCTACTGGCGCCACTTTTACCACCATGCACGGTGCCCTTGATGACTTGATGAGCGAGGGCTACCCAGGTATTTCGATTCTGATGGCCCTGCACCGACACCTATTGTCCCCCTTGTGCACCTTGTCGGACGCCTCAAAGGCACAGATATCTTTGAAGATCGCGGAGTGCGACAAGTGCCTGGTAGATGGTGCGGACGAAAAACTACAACTGCTGGATGTTTGTGCCCTTGTTTTCAAGTGCTTGAAGAATGCTAAGTGAAAAATGTTCTGGCAAAAATGGGAGAAGAAGAAAAAAGAGAACAGAACAGAAAAACTTGACACTTTGAGATACTGATATTCATTTTCAAATTTTTCATGTGTGAATAGCCATCCGATATAAATTTTCTCTACACTTTTCGAGCAATTAAGACAACAAAGTTCTTGGGGCTGAGAGTGCCCGGTCATCGTCGATTCACCGTGGATGACACCATGATGTCAACCTCCACTCTCTCGCGCCAAACACATCGATAGCCGGTTCCTCTCCTCATCTTTTTGCCTCTGCATCAGAGTAACTCTCCGTTGCATTTCTGCCTCAATTGTCAATGGGATGTCCGATGCATTCTGCTGTTCATTCAGCCATGGATCAAGGAGTAACTGGTCAATGCGGTACCTCTTGAGTGGATCAATTACAAGCATTTTCTCAACGAAATTGCGGGCTTCGTGGCTCACGTTCTTGCTGACCCGAAGATGCGCGCGCCAAAATCTGTCAAGCCTGCCACTTGCGATGGCATTAAACCACCAATCGTTCTTGTTAGCGATTTGAAAGGGAGGATTTCCCGTCAGCATGATGAAGATAACCACTCCGGCGGACCAAATGTCGATTTGGGAGCCGTCGTATAGCTGTAATAGAAGAGTTAGCTTTTTTAGCATAATGGGGTGCTTACGCTCAAACGAAGGCTTTTTTTAGTAGCATTCAAGAAGGAGGCTCCCGTACACTCACCTTGTTTTCGAGTACCTCCGGTGCCATGTAGGCTTTAGTTCCACAAACCGTGCGGAAAGTAGAAGAAGAAGAAGAGTCTGTTCCTACCGTCTTCATTGCACTATGGCCAAAATCAGCTATTTTCAAGTTCCATTTGCTATCTAGGAGCAAGTTCTCAGGTTTTAGATCGCGATGATAAACCCCCATGCGGTGACACTCGCTCAGCGCGCCTAGTAATTGCTTGGCGTAATGGCGTGTGATCGATTCACCCAATGCGCCAGTATGCATCATGATCTCGAAGAGCTCTCCGCCGGTCGACAATTCGATGACAAGCAAAACGCAGTCCTTGTTTGTGCCATCTCCTCTTGGGTAAGATAGGTTTGTGTCATAGTGATGTAGGCAGAGAACGTTAGGGTGTCTGATGGAAAGCATCGAGCGGATCTCGCGCTGGATCTGTGCAGCTTGTTTTTTAGATCGGAGCCGTTTTTCTATGATTTTCAGTGCGACCCTCTCACCGCTGTGCGTGTCCACACCCAATTTAACTTTCGCTGTTGCTCCTTTGCCGAGGGTGTCTAAGACTATGAATCGGCCGTTGTCGAGACTCTTGCGCTGAAACGGCCGGAAAAAGGACGGTTTAGTGGGAGAGAGGCAAGCCTGGGGAGTATTCGGTGGGTCGACCTCCATACTATCGTAGGAAGAATTTGGATTGGAGATGTTGTAGGAGAGCAAGGAGTTGGAGAGGTTCTTGTTGGATTGGTTGGTTCGGCTGCTTGACCATGACATGTCATCGTGAGATGTATTGTCACTGTCTGTCTGAGCGTTAATCATCCTGCGGCTTCCCAAATAAGAAGCCATAAAGAGAGAGAACAAACGAAACAAGAGACAAGTGGGATGGAAGAGGTACCGGTTTGAATTCAAGTCAAAAAATAGTCACTTTCCCTTTTCAAGTGAGAGTGTGAAGTTTGCGTACAATATAATCATGTCATATTGGTTTTTGCGTACAAAATATAGAGTTGCAGAAATTTCCAGAAATTTCCAAATTTTAATTTTTTTGGTTTTTTTTTGTTCCTACGATCACGATCGTCTTTCTTCTTTCTTTTTCGGGGTGAATTCATTCACCAGTGGAAAAGGTCAATCTCAAAAAATCGAAAAGGCTGCTCGTCATTTCTCTACTAGCACAGTCAATGTAATAAAAAAAAGGCTTGATGTCTACTTTGAGCGCTCTCTAACCCTTCTCGAAAATGCCTCCATTTGGCCATTTGCAATCGCAGGGAAAACTCCTCTCACAAAACTCTGAACTCCGAGACCGCTGCACCGAAAATCGACCGAAAATGATATCAAAGAAGAAATTTCCGCACCAGAATGTGCCTCTCCGGCAATTGGAGGTTTGCCAACAGTGGAAGCATTCTCTATCACCCAAGTTGACCTCAATGAATCAAACATGGTGCTCTCAATAGCTTCGATCTTTACCGACCGTTCAGCGCGGTCAAGCACTACCCTGCTCTTGTATACCTCTGCAAACGGCGTTCCTTCAACTCCAATGTCTAAATCCGCTTCGAAAACGAACTTTCTTGAGGGCGAATTGTTTGTCTGGGTGGATGGACTGCGAGAAGGGGGGCTGCTGTCCAGGACATCATCTACCAACCCGATGATTTTTGTTACCTCGCTCTTCCTGCAGTAAGGAAGAAAATCTTTGTAAGAATCTACGTCGGCAACAATCGCAAAAAAAGAGTCGGGGCAGACCCCTTCGAGAATTCTCTGGACCTTGTAAGTTGTTGGGTCAGAATCCACAGAGCTGAAAAAAGAATAGGCTCGGCATCTGAGGAAGGGAGGAATTCCCGCAGGCGGTAGCGATCTTATGAGGCGGCTCGAAAGCATGGCACGAATTCACCCCTTGGTAGAGATGAGCTGCCTTCGTGCAGTTTTCTGTGAAGAATTGCCAGGACTAGAGAGAGTTGAAATTTGAGTATTTGTGTTGTTCGGAAGAGGGTGGCACTGCTGTGTGCTAACAGGCTGTCAATGAGAGCAATCGATACTCTTACTTCATGGGTAAAGACCATTAATAAAAAAATTAAATGGAAAACGAGTTTTGTGTCTTCAAACCCTTCTCCCTCTTCCATCTGTGGGGTGTTGTTCATATTAGGACAGACAGCCCTTGGCTGTTAATATCGCATATCTTGGCCCGAAACCTATTTTGAATCTAAATTTGCTCAGCCTCGTCAAAACAAAAGGTGGATTCTTGCCTCATTCTTCTCCATCTCTTACCCCCTTTGCTCGCGCACAATGGCTGCGAAGAATTCGCCCTCGTACGCCCACCGTAATTTCCTTTGGGAGCGCGATAAGAAGAATATCCCAATACTGATGGACAGTTTCCCACTGAACAAATACTATGATCTGAATGAACGCCTGAAGGAGCATTTCTATAAGGCTGAAAAGTCAAAGCGATGGGACGAGGCTTACTGTTTGGGGAAGCGGTACATGACAATTTCGGTGAACGTAATTCCCAAGCATCCTTACTACCAGTCTAAGGCATTTGTAACGCGTAAGCGTGCCCAGCTAGAAGAGGCGAAAAAGGTCGAGAACCGCCTTCACTTTGTCATTCAGATGATGGATGCCGATGCCCTTCTCCGGGAGGAGCGTGCGAAGACTGCTGAACTCAAGCGCAGGGAGGAGGAGGAAGACAGAAAGTTTGCCGCGATGGTCCACCGCATGGAGCAAAACAAGCTTGTGGATATGGGGAAGGCAGGTCCACAGAGCAATAACGACAGCAGTGTGCCGAGCGCTCCGCCCGCATACGATTCTGTGTCGCCCGAGATCGGCAAAGCGGACGATTGCGCGCCCCCCTCGCTATATCCTGAGCCTCCTGCGCCGTCGTTCTCATCGATAACGACTCCGACTGCCCCATCCTACGCGGCCCACGCCCCATCTGCCCCATCTGCCCCCCCTTCTTTCGAAACCTACAACCACAGTAGCTCCGACTATAATAACTACGATCTCAACGACCCCTGTGAGCCGAGCAGTCCGCTCTATCCAAAAACTTACCTGGCGCCGATTCCAATGAGCCAGCTGAAGCAAGTGTTCAGCGAAGAGTGGAGAAATACCCTCGACAAAACAAAGAATGCCGACGTGTTTGCGCTGGAGACCCACCAGGGAAAGGTGCGCGATAGGAATGGCTTGGACTCTACGAATGGTTGCACTGTTATTGCCCCTCTGATTGCCACCACGCACGTCCGTTCGTCTGGGGGCGTGTCTGATGATGCTATTGCTCAAATTATCGATAATATTGCTCCACAGCTCCTCCACGTAATTCGCGCCAAATTAAAACTTGGAGGATTAGGTTTCATCAGCCCGTCCGAAGTGCATGATCACCTCTTCGACAAGAAGATTATCAGCCCGGAAAGTTTCGTAGGTGTCAGTGGGGGGAACGTTATGAGCGATGAACATATTGGGAATATGCTCGATTGCCTCAACGATGACGGGGGGGGCAAGGGGCAGAGGAAGAGCGCCTGTGCTTTCTTTTTCCACGCGCACGTTGTATGCATCGTAAAGCTAGTTGTAAATGGAGGGAAAGACATCTGGTACGATCTCATAGACTCGCTGCCCCATCTTGTTGGTAATGTTAATGAGGGAACCAGGACGAGGTGTAAGGATGTGGAGAGCCTAAGGACGCATTTGCGCTGGTACGCAAGCAGTAAATTTGGCCCTGCTGACTGTGATTATATAGATGAGAATGAGTGGAATGATGCAAGTGCCGAATTAGACCCCAGAGTGTTCCAGGCCTTCACATGGGCGTGTGGTGCTGGGTCTCATCCATCGGTGGCCATGTCTGACGACGACAATTTGAATAGTTCTAATAGTGACTCTGGCACTACCCCTATATGCTCTTCTAGGTGAGTTTGGGTGTTGATTCCCGTCTTTTTTTTCTGCATTCTTACCCCTCTCCCACTACCACTACCACTACCACTACCACTACCGCTACCACCCCGCAGCAATAGCAACAGCGATAGCGATGGCGGATCTGCAACCTCTCATCCTCCTCCACTGCCATCGGCTAACTTCACTTACCAACAGACAAACGTTTTCTCCGTCCTTGGTGGTGACAACACTACCGTCTTGCTCTCTTTCTTGACCCCCTGGGAGCAATACTATTACCTCAGCGCCCCATTGAATCGGCTGTATCGCAATACGGTGACCCTAGATGATGACTTGTGGCGACGGTCATGCCAATTCACCCCATTTAAGCTGGGTACGAATGAACCTGCGAAAAGTCTCGTCTACAATTCATACACTGTCTCATTTGGACCCTACCGTCAGATGTTTCAGAATTTTCTCAAATGTTTCTTCTATCTAGAAACCAAGACGGCTGCCCATGTGATACAGGAAAACGACAAGGTCAATCGTAACTTCCAAACAGCGAATGAACGCTTTTGTCTCCCCGCCTTTGTAACGTACGGTAACCCTCGCACAACCTCAAGCGCAGCCGCCGCCGTGACCACAGCCCCAGCTAAAAATGTCCAAAGTGTTGTCCACAGTATCAAGAGCACTCTATCCCTTCCCGCTGTTCCCACTGTCGCCTCGCCAGGCTCATCAGTCACTCGGAATCTGTACGGACTACTTCCGCGAAAACTGATGTCCAAGACTCCCAAGCACGCTGCCAGGCTTGAGATGATCAACCAGAACTTCGATGGCTTACCCTTCACCAGTACGATTTATACTATTGCAAATTGGATGATGTTTTACGACAATGTCGAGGGCATCATCTCCGCTTGTTTGTCCACACTTTCGAGCTTACTGAATGAAGAGTCGCAGCGCGATAACGCGCAGCGAATCGGTCTGACCGATATTGTCCTGCGGGCAATGTGCTGCTTCAAAGAATCAGTCGAGATCCACGAGAATGCTGCCAAAGCGATGGTTACGCTCGCCCGTCCCATCGGAGGCCGCGAGGGCGCAGTCTATGAGCTCTTTATGAGCCATGGCTCGGAGTTGTACAACGTAAAGAGCAAGCCCGGCCGTTTTGGAATCGCTGTGATTCTCGACTCTATGGAAAGGTTTGTTGACTGTTGGCGTGTGCAGTCCATGTCGTGCTGGAGTCTCATCAACATATCCCTGATTCCTGCTCAGAAGCGGATTCTGATTAAGCTCGGAGGGATCGAGAAAATTCTCAATGCGCTAAGGAGGCACCCTTATAACGAAGAGGTCGTCTTCCGCGCCCTTTTTTCCCTCGTCAACCTCGTTTCTCCTCAGAGTCGCACCCAATTGATTACTCCTGAAGAAAACGCCATGATCACGTCCATGATCGGCCCGTCTCTCAGCCAAAAGGATGAGATGACCATCATACACGACAATTTGGACGAAATCATAAGCTTGACGACCCAGGGGCTGTCAAGATTCAAGCATTGTGCAGATATTGTTGAAAGAGGGCACCAGGTTTTCTTTAACCTCTCCCTTTCTCCAAGCACTCACGAGGCAATCATATTCCATGGCGGGGGTCAGTGCATTAATTTGTTTGGGGTGACCAAAAACCTCTACGAGAAGGAACCAAACATTATCGACAACGTGAGGGGCACCATCAGGCGGCTAGGACAGACACTGGATAATAGCAGCCTCTTGAAGGGTCAGTTCGAGAAGATGATGACGGAATTCAATCGCCGACAGGTCCAAGATTATCCTGTGCAGGATTAGTATTATTATTAGGTCAGAAATGTGTGTGAAATGGAAGATGAACTTTTACCTGGACTTCGATTTTAGCGCAATCGCCAAAAAAATCGCTGTTAAATTTTTTTATTAAATAGTCACCCTCCTCCTACGTGGACTGGTGTTTACGGATAGCCTCCAAGCCGGCCCTGTTTCTGCCAGCTTTCGAGAATAGTGTTCCCTTCTTCCGCTTGCCTCTCTTCCCTGCCGCTGCAAGCTGAGGGTTTACGATCTTCACAATGGCTTTGTTGTCGCTTACCTTCAACAAAACCATTTTGTGTAGTTTCTTGATCACTCGCACTAGTCTCTCGTTCTCATCCACAATTTTTGCCATTTCCTCTTCGTTCACACTTTCGTACTTCCCGCCCAGAGTTATATTCTGGTCTCGCTTTATCATCAGGGAATTGCTCTTTCCGAACCCGCTCTTCTCAAAGGCGTGCCTAAATTCCTTGGAAATTTCGTCATCGTGCTTGTCGTCCAAACTCAACGTCATAAAAGCCGTGACTAGATTAACGAAAGTGACCCTCGACTGTGCCTCTTGAGCATCTCTAGCGCGGCGCTCTGATTCAACATCGATTGAACCGGGAGTTTTTCCTGGACTCTTTTTTCCCTGCTTCAGTTTCTTTCCCTTCTTCCGGATTTCCTTCCTAAATTTTCTCTCCTCATATTCATTATCACTTTCGTCGTACTCGCTTTCATCCTCCGCGACCCTCCCGACAAAAATCAGGGTCTTAAAAAGGCACATGATGAATGCCTTTTCATTGGCATCGCTGTCGACAGGACACGAGATGGCATCCAGTCCGACCGCAAACTCGCCAATCCACACACTATCTTTCTTCTCGTAGTCGAAGCAACTATACAAGCGATTGTGGGATCCACTATCCAAATCTCCGAGCCCCTCGACCATAGTGAGGCAGAAGTCTTTCCTGGAGATGAATCCATTGTTAAACGTGCGCTGCCTCAAGAGTTCCATGAAATGTGAAACTTTGCAACTTCTTCTATACAGCAAATTCGTCATCTCGGTAAGAGAAACCCACTTCATGTCGAATCGAAGTACTTTTGTCTTAAATTCTTTCTCGAGTGATACAATCGCCTTCCCGCTCCGAGTGTCGGAGACGGGGGTGACACACCTTATCATCGTGCAGCCCCGAGACTGCTTCAAGCTGCTGTGCTTCAGCCTACTGGGATTCTTTTGAATAGTTCCGAGCAAAGTTGTTGCCGCCTTGGCGGTCCGAGTGGAGGCAGCGTCGCCTCTCTCATAATCTACCTGGGGCAAATACTCTTTCAGCTTGGCTTCCTCTTTCATCTTCTCAAGGTCATTCTGAATTTTCCGCTTCAGCCGGACCCGTTCCTTCGCGCGCTGCATCTTCATCGTTCTCTCCATTTTCTTAATGGCCTCCCTTCGATTGTAAAACGTCCAGCAAAATTCGTCATAAGCAATGGTGCCATCGCCGTTGGGGTCAAACATTGCAATGATCGCCGCTGCTTCGTTGCTGCTAAGTTTTCTGCCCGATACCTTCGTGATTGCCACAGTAAGTTCATCGTGGGAGATCGTGCCACTTTCGTCCTCGTCGAAGCTGTCAAATGCCTCTCTCAGGCTGATCTTTACTTTCTGTCTGACCTGATCCATCACAAATGTCGCAGTTTTGATTAAATCTTTCGTCATGACAATCTCCTCCAGTCTGCGATGAGTTGTATTCTCGGCATTTTTCTTCATGAAACTGATGGTCTCTGTGAGCGTCTTCGTTTGGGCTTTCTCTCGTTCTCTACGTTTTATATTTTCCTTCACTCGCTCTTCGTTAAGGTCGGTGTCATCCGAGCAGCCATTCCCCCTCCTGTTGTAGAAGGAGTAAGCGAACTCATCGTACTTCACTTCTCCGTCTCCATTAGGATCAAAGAGGTTTATGACGCACGCAATTTCCCCGTCAGTAATATCTCCACCGCAAATTTCTATCGCAACTTCTTTCAGCTCTTCGTGGCTGATAGACCCAGAGTTGTCTCGGTCAAACTTTCGGAAAGCCGTCTTCAAATTGAATGTCTCGTCACGAGACGCCATTTTACGGATTTTTTTCATTGCTTTGGCCGCAGCCTTGCTATTCTTCTTCTGCAATTCTTTCTCTTGGTTGGCTTTCACCTCTTGCTCATGCTTTTCCTGGAGTACCTTTGCCCAGTTCTGCTTGTTGTTGTCATTCAGGGAAGTGTTGTTAAGGATTTTCATCTCCTCTTCCTTCTTCTTTCGCACAGCGACCCCTCTAGGAGCGAGTTGGAAAAACGAAATGAGAAACTCTGTCATATCCACTAGTTTGCTGTCATCTCTGTCAAAATACTCAAAGAGCGCTCCGAGCTCTTTATTATTTAATCTGATGCCAAAATTTCTGTACAGCTGCTGCTTAAACCCAGTGTGATCCATCTGCCCCGAATCAAAGGAGGATATTGGGGCCTTCGACCTATCAAATAGAGATGACGTTACTCCAACTTTATCCAGGGCAGATTGAAGGTCATCGAACGTGTAGTCATCGCTGACTTGCACAACTGACGTTTTGGCAAATTTTTTAATGTCTAAATTCTCCTGCTTGACCATTTTGTCACGAGCAACCATGGTGTTGTATTCAATTTCGAGCATAGTCTTCTCTTTTTGTTGAGATGCTAGCTGAAAGAATGCAATGAGAAACTCTGCATAATCAACTGTGCCGCTGTTGTCCTTGTCAAAATGATCTATCAAACCCGACGCCTCTGCAGACGAAAGCTTCGTCATAAAAACTCTGAACATCAGATCCTGGAGCGCCAAGGGGGTAATCTCTTTCTCGTCGAATGCTTTCAAGCCTATGCTAGTGCTTTTATCGTAGCGATCGGCTGCTTGTGTCATTTTCTTGAGTCCCGACTTCACGTCATGCCGAGTGAAGGGAATGCTGTTGAGTGTGTTTTCCAGGGTTTGGGAATTAGATGGGTTGAAGGAGAGAGAGAATTTGGGGTTTAAGGTAGAACTCGCAGAGAAGTTGGGTCCTTGAGATGCAGTAGAACTGGCCGTCTTGCCGAATTTGCGCGTAACGGATTGCTTTATGTTCTTATCATCAAAATTTCCATTGTACAAATTGGCTAAACGGGTTGCTTCTTGAACCCGGGCAGGATCATCCCAAAAATCTGCATTTTTTCGCTTGCTCTTCTCGGCGTCTTGGATAATCTGCGTACGACAGTGTTTGTGTGAGTGTGAGTGTGAGTGTGAGTGTTGAAATGGTGTTGGCAACATCACTTCCAGGCACTAACCTCTAGAACGCGCTGGTTCGTTGTCTTTTTCGGTCCTTGGTGGCGGGCAGTTTCTTTCCACTTGGTCAGGTGGTCCTTGATACCAGAGGAAAAGTCAAAATTCTGGGGGTCAAGGTCATCAGCGTTGTTGTTAGAAAGTAAGGAGGTTGTAATTGTATGTTTAGAGGGTAGTGACGTGACTGAAACTTGAATTGGCGATTTCAATTCAGGTAGAGCCATCGTAAGTAATGTTTATTTATGCGGAGAGTAAAGTTGGGGTCGAATTATTCAATTCCCTGATGAAATGTGACTTGTTGAGTTGGAAAGAGCAATTAGTGCTCTACGAGACAAAAAATCGTAAGATATCTTCGAAACGTGTACACACAATATTTTACTACTAGTTAGCCGAAAAATTAGCCGACAATTGATATCTCTTTAAGATAATTGAGCTCGAAACAGCCATAATCATCACATTCTTCCCCCCGGTTTGTGGGAACAACAACTGTGCCATCGTAGAGGAACCTAACATAGACCTGGTCATTCTCCTGGTGCTGATAGAACTCGACTTGTAACCATGATGCATACCCAGGCCAGGTCTTGATTTCTGTGGTTGTCCTGTCAAAATTAAAATATGCCAGTTGACCAAAGAGAGACATGAGAGAAACCAAGGTGCTGTCGTGGCAGCTAACCACTGTCACCTTGTCTTTGGTGTTGTGTTCTCTATCAAGGCCCATTACAAACCCCCAACCAACCTGTGAGCACATCTTTGATCCTTTTCCTTTGACGACCCAGTCCCGCCACCCCCTTACAGCGACTAATTCAAGCTTGGCACAATCGTCATGAAACGAATTTGGGAGGGCTTCCTTTACATCACGTGAAATTAAGGAACGCGATTTCAGGACCGTTAGGTGATCGAGTAGTCGCATTGTATTTAGAGGCATGGAAGAGGTGCCACCTAATATATCGCCAACGATTACATTGCTCAAGGTCATTTTCAAACGATCCAACTCTTCCTTGCCCACTGCTAGGGGAAACTGTATATCATCTGTCGGACCCGGCTCGCCATCTCTGTCTGGGATGAAGTCTGGTGTCAATTTGATCTTTGTCTTTTTGTCCGTTTTCGTGTTCTCAGTGCTCTCTGGAAAGAATCCCAGCGAAAAACCAACCGCTGACATCTTGGTTCTGTCAAAAGGGGTGGACAAAAATTTGACATCGGTTGGCTTCACCGATGATGGAGGCGATGATTGAGAGAAGAAATGATCTACTCGCTCCCTAGTTTCTCCGCCTAATTTAACCAGCTGCATAAAGCCCAACTGTGTGAGTTTCCCATATGGAGGGGAACCGTTTGCCCAGTGAGGATCACCATCGTTATCGCAGTCTTCGAATACCACCTCCTTCACTAATCTCTCCCAGACGCTTTCCTTCACACCAACCCCTGACCAATACTTTGATTGGCTATTATCTTGCCAAAACTCGTCCGATGATGTCAGCGGGTGGAGAGGGGATCGATCGCCATGCCTGTGTAAAATAGTCAATGATAGTGGCTTCAGATGTGGTGATAGCGCTGCAGTCAGCCCGAAGATAAAAAAGTAGAGCATTTAGACAAATTGGTTTGAGGTGGTGGAGTAGAGCATAGAGGGGGCGAAGGGGGGTGCGTGTGTGCTGTTGAGGTTGACTATTAGTTTGGCATTGAGGTTAGAAAGACGACGACGACGAAGAGGACTTAGAAAAACTAGTTTTCAACCTAATGCTTGTACGTACTCGCATATTTTCGTTTCTACTGACCTCACACCTACGGCGACCTTCTCAGATTGCATTAATGGACTCGCCATCGAGCAGAACCCGGAGCAAATTCTCAAGCTCCTCTTCTTCGTCGTCATACGATGTAGACTCTCTTCTCTCGCCTAAGCTGTTAGAGGACGACGGCAAACGGAGTCTTCCGACGAGTGGATGGGGAAAGTTTCTTGGATACGTTGGGGTGGTGACACCAATTTACTTGACAACCGTCCTACCTGTCATGATCGGGAGTCAGATTGTGACTCAGCTTTCCACAAAGCTGCTTGGCAGCGGTGGTAGTGATGTTGAGAGTGGGGCTGAGGGCAGTTTATCTGTTGATGATGTAAATGTTTCGTCTTTAATCCCTCTTAATGAGCGCGCTTACGACGTGGTGATTCTGGGATTCACGGGTTTCACGGGTCGCCTTGCTGCTGCTCATCTTGCAAAGGCATACCAGGATGGGAGTGTTAAGTGGGCGGTGGCGGGTAGGAATCTAAAGAAAGTTCATGATACCCTAGCTTCCGTTGCCGAGGAGCTCGATCTTGGCCCTGATGCCCTCAAAAATGTGGGGATTATTGAGTGTGACACTTCCGACAATGAAGCAGTTACAAATATGTGCAAGCAGACACGTGTTGTGTGTTCTACTGCAGGTCCATTTGCAAAGTATGGTACACCCGTCGTTGCTGCTTGCGCTCGCACCGGAACTAGCTACGCCGACATCACTGGAGAAACGGAATGGGTAAAGAGCATGATAATGAAGTATGGAGATGTTGCCAAATCCACCGGGGCTAGGATTCTTAGCTTGTGCGGGCACGACAGCGTGCCATGGGACTGCAGCAGCCAGCATCTTGCGGGCATGCTGGAAGCCAAGGGTGAGAAGGTGAAGAAGATTGTAGCTTATGATGAAGTGGCTGGTGCGCCAAGCGGAGGAACCATCGCAACGATTGTGCACGCTGTATCGACCTTGACTCAGGGTGATAAGTTCGCTTTTGACCCCCTCTTGGCGACTGAAGAAGGCACAAAGAGTTCGTACAAGGTTGTCGACAACAATATCGCTTTCCCCAAGAGAATTGGAGACAAATACTTGGGTGCGTTTGTGATGGCAGCTTGTAATGTCCAGGCAGTCAAGAAGAGCATGGCACTTCGTTATGGTGATAAGTACGAGGGCAAGCTGGCTTATACGGAGGGCTCCTCGCACCCGGACTTTAAATCGGCGTTTTGCACTCAGCTCGAGCTTTTCATGGGCATGTCTGTTGTTTTAAGTGCGCCCCTCAGAGCGGTTGCCATCGCTTTGGGTGGTGTTCCGAAGCCAGGACAAGGACCTAGCAAGAAGCAGATGGAGCGGGGGTGGCTCCGAGTCCATATGGTCGCCGAAGGTGACAAGGGTTCGGCAGTGGAGTCTGTCATTTACTACCCGAGGGACGCTGGCTATAGGGATACAGCGCGGATGCTCGTAGAGAGCGGCTTGTGCATGGCTCTCCAGCCCGACAAAATAAAGTGCAGTGGGGGCGTCATGACTCCTGGTTACGCCCTCGGCGATCTTTTAATAGAGAGGTTAAAGGTCGGCGGCACCAAGTTTGCCTCACGTGATGTGAAGGTGGGGGGTGCCTCCAAGTTGTGAAGTGAGATACGATGCGATGCAATGCAATGCAATGCAATGTAATGCAATCCAATGTAATGCAATGCAATGCAATGTAATGCAATGCGATGCGATGCGATGCGATGCAATGTAATGCAATGCAATGCAATGCAATGTAATGCAATGCAATGTAATGCAATGTAATGCAATGCAATGTAATGCAATGCAATGTAATGCAATGCAATGT
>ERZ651776.1561-NODE-1561-length-27145-cov-4.618960_pt1 | contig 27145 bp, 14 predicted proteins | sample MGYA00514761_ERZ651776 | MGnify/ENA metagenome assembly ERZ651776 | reverse complement strand
AAAAGCATAATTTTGTTGACAATCAAAATCATTTATGATTGATAAATCTTCTTCAACACCCTCACAATTTTCTACAATTTCAGAACATCCAGTGTCCAAGAAAAGAATATCATCTATAAAATAGATATCTTCTATTGTTCCATCATTCTGGCCAGCATTAAAAAATAATACGAGTTGAGTATTACCATCTCCTATAGCCTCAGAGAAGTCAAAGGTGTAATTGCTCCATTCATTTAATACATTTATGGTTGTATTAATCTCTGTGGGCTCCACCATGCCCCCCTCCAGCTTAGCTAGCAGAGGAGCTTGCATCGTTGATAAGACTTTAATATTTAATTGAGCATTTTGAGATAGATCAAAATCTTGTCCTAAATCGATTATTATGCTGTCGAAAGGCTCGGTACCATTATCAACATATCTACCTACGGTACTACTCATATTAATAGCATTCATACTAGGGTTATCAACCGCTGGAACTGTATCATTACCTAACTGATAATTTTGTTGACATTCAAAATCACTAATGATTGAGAGATCTGGAGTAACTCCTTCACACTCTTCTATAAAAGGTACAAACCTTAATTCATCTATAAAATAAATGTCTGTTTCTGTTCCATTAGTTGCCCCAGCATTAAAGAATACTATAAGCCTCGTATTTCCTGCATCTTGAGCCGTTGTAAAGTCAAAGGTCAACTCTGTCCATTGATTGGTTTGTTGTATGGTTGCTGTTCTTTCAACTTCTGTAGTTCCACCCTCTAATTTTGCAATCACTTGTCCCGCAATTCCAGAACGGACTTTTATGTTAAACTGTGCGTTTTGTGAAAGGTCAATAACTTCACCAAAATCAATCAACAAATTATCAAAAGGTTCAGTCCCGTTGTCCGTAAATTCTCCCACAAAGGCACTTGTATTTATACCACTTGGACTTGGATTGGATACTACGGGAACTGCGGTTGCTTCCTGGTCTGGATCGCCTAAAAAATAATTCTGTTGGCATTCAAAGTCACTAATAATACTAGGGTCTTCTTCTATATCCTCACAGGGATCTATAGCTTCTTCAAATAATAAATCGTCTATGTAATATATATCATCTCCAGTTGTTTCTACACCAGCATTAAATACAATTACAATTTGAGTGAAACTACCATCTTCAAATTCGCTAAAATCTAGTTCTTGTTGACTCCAGCCATCATTACCAAATACAGTACTTGTACGTTCTGCTGGCTCAGAATTACTCCCTTGTAATCTAACGACTAAAGATCCTGTTATATCAGAATTAACCTTAAATTTAAAAAGGGCGGTTTCGGAAAGATTAATTCCTCCATAGTTTATGGTAATACCATCTGTACCACTAGATCCATCCGTATATTGTCCTACAAATAAAGAGGTATTTATTCCAGTTTCTGTTGGGTTTCGTACGGTTGTTACATTTTCTATATCAACATTTGCTTGACATTCAAAATCCGAAATGATCAGCGGATTCTCTACTACATCTGTCTCGTCACAAGGAACCGTAGTTAAAAGCTCAAACTCTTGTAGGTCTTCCTCACATGATATACTTAAAATAAGAATACACATTAAAAGACTTAGTTTGTAAATTCTAGATTTAATCATTGCTTATTTTTTTAGTGAATTACTTCTTGACGACTTTTATTGTTTGCGAAATCGAAGATGATCTTAATGTTAGAAAATATATCCCAGTTGATAATGTTGAGATATTAATAGCTGAAATATTTATGTTTTCTCTATTGTTTTTCAGTACACATTTTCCCGAAAGGTCATATATCTCAAAATCAATAACCTGAGTAATTGATTTAATGTTAATCATATTATCTGAAGGGTTTGGATAAACACTAAAGGTTGTATTCTCTGCCACTTCACTGACGCTTAAGGATTCTGAATCCCATCTTAAGTCATCGATAAAAAATATTTCAGGGTCGGGTTGCTCATTGCCAGCATTAAAAAATAAGACTAAACGCTCGTGATTTTCTCCTGCTTGGTCACTAAAGTCAAATTCATACTCTTTCCAAGCATTGATTACGTCAATATTATCTCCCGCATCTCCCACATTTCCTAATTCTACTGGTTCAGAAGTTCCGCCTTCTAGCTTCACTAATAAATTAGTAGTTTGGGTTGTATATATTTTCACGCGTAGCTTGTTATTAGTTGTCAAGTCAATTGGTGTGGTATAGTTAACAGCAATATTATCAAAGGTTTCTGTACCATTGTCTGTATATTCACCCACATTGGCACTTGTATTGCTACCTTCTATAAATGGATTTATGATCGTTGTTAAATCACCAGTTATAGGATGTGAAGGTAAATCACATTCAAAATCAGTAATAATAGGATCCTCACACATTGTTTCTTCAATATCTGCAGGTCCAAAGAAAAGATCATCTATGTAATAAGTATCTGTAGTAGTACCATCTGTTTCATTAAAATTAAAGAATACGACTAGGGTTGTATTTCCACTGTCTGCCACAGAAGAGAAATCAAAAGTAAACTCTGTCCACTCATTTGATACATCTATAGTGGTGGAGATCTCTAGGGGTGTAGTGCCACCTTCTACTTTTGCGACAAAAGGGATTGGAGTTGTAAGTTCTGTATATACTTTGATATGGAATATTGGGTTTGTGGTCAAATCAATAGGTGCTCCATAATCTACAATCAGTGCGTCAAAGGGTTCTGTGCCATTATCTATTGCTTCACCTACGTTTACACTTGTATTGATACCACTACTAAAAGGGTTTGCAATATTAGTAACGACTACTCCCCCAGAAAAAGGATGAGATGGGGTTCCACACTCAAAATCTGTCAGAACTGGGTCTGTACATTGAGAGGATCCTATAAAGGCCGTTAGTAATGAAAGTATGAGTGCTATTTTTTTCATAATAATATAATTAAAATTCCTACTGTATTTTTATTTATTCAAGATTGCATAGTGGTTTTATTCTTGATAGAACTGCCTATACTATCTATTTCAGATGACAAACTTTCTTTGGGGAGCAATCCCTTTAATTTCAATGTTACACAATCTATTTGCCTTTTAAATTTTGTGGTTTATTCTGAAAGCCTTGTAATTGATCCAGAATATATCAGATAAATCAAATGTGTTATTTATGAGTATGAATAAAGTATTCATACCCATAAATTGGCTAATCTTCATTTAACTTTTTAAATCCCAAATAAGAGCCGACAGCTATTGCCAATCCTATCAAACCATTAATAGGCGCGACAGGGACATCATCAACGTCACCATCATTGGGTAATATAATTTGTGCAAAAAGATCAGAATCTAGGATTACTATGAAAAAAAAAGCAATGACCAGACATGTCTTTAGATAATTGTTTTTAGAGAACATAAACTATATGGTTTTAATTATTGAATTATCAAAAGTTGTGATGTGGCTGTTCCATTTGCCGATAACTTGATGATATACACTCCACTGTTTAGGTTTGATACATCTATGCTTACCCTCAATGCATTAGCATCTAAATCTGTAGTTGAAACTTTTTGTCCTAACATATTATAAAGCGATAGGGATCCATCGGTCAGTTCTAAATTGCTAATCTGTACAGACAATTGACCTTGTCTTACTGGATTAGGGTACATAGTAAAGTTGCTCGCAAGATTGTTATCAATTCCTAATACCTTTTCTTCAAAAAGAATATTGAAACGGTCTGAAGCAACACTTAGAGCTTGATCGGGATTAACCGAAAATTGAATTTGCGTTTCTTCGTTGTTTTCGATTAAAGACTGTATTCCACTGTAGTTATCAACCAAGTAAACGTTCATATTATCAAATCCATTGATTTGAGCTTTAAATGTATAATCAAACGTCCTAAAGTCCGATATAGAAAGTGCGACTTGCTCATTAACCAATGGTAAAGCGCGACTTTGGATACTGAAATCATTTCCGTCGATGTGACTAGAAAAATTCTCATCAAGATTGAACGCTTTATAAGCATCGGTCATTTCAATAGTATTGCTATACTCCTCGGAAAACCTAATGGTCAGACCATCCCGTGGTGTTCCTCCTGTTGTGAGCGATTCAGTGTCATATAAAGTAATATTGATACGTTTATCATCTGATTCTGATCTAGTTGCACTTGTCCTAAAAGGTCCAGAGTTTTGATTATCAATAGCTTTGTCACTTTCGTTAAAGGTTATGGACGGTGATGCATTCCCATCAACACCTGGATTAATAGTGTTCACAAAGACTGCACTTCCTGGCTGCAAAAAACGAGTAGCCGTTGTTGGCGAAGCATCGTTTCCTGAATTTGATCCAAAAGTAAAGTTTGTGTCGTCGTTGCTACCATCAGCCTCATCACCGAAACCAACGGTTACAAAGGCACCACGATCTCCTAATGTAGGGTCATAAACGTGAATGAATTCTTGATTTATTTGGGATGATGTATTTAAAACTTTTTCCATATCCACTGGTGCTTGATACGGATTTGCTATTAATGAAGAACCATTTCCACCAGCTTGAAAATCTCCCTGATTCAATACACTTGGTCCAAGAAATTGTGTACCTGTAAATAAGCTACCAGAAGAACTTAGTGTTGTTTCAGTGGGTGTATCGTCATTATTTGTCAAGTCTATAGATCGATCTCCTCTTATGAGTATTAAATATCCAGTACCGTGATTTAACGTTGTTTCAGTTGTAGAACTTATAGCCTCGTAGCTGGCTGGAATACTCTGTTCATTAACCGTAAACATAGAGGGTGCATTTGTTGCCGTTTGATCAAAACCGTTTGTACTTCCTCCTGCACCTGTAATATGTGTGTTATTTTGCCAGTTCTCACTGATAGCTCCAGCACCTTCCACGGGTGTAGAAAGTAATCTAAAAGCTCTATTTGAGGCAGGAATATATCGTTCTACAGTAATATTGTCATTAAAGGTTGCCATTGATGCATCAGCTACAGTAGCCGTCCCCATAGCAGTACTCTTCAATATCAAACTACCGCTTGAACTTATTTGAGCGCTGTTGGGTATTAATGTTCCAAATATATTAGTTGTACCAGCGCTCGATAAGGATGTAGATACATTTATGCCCTGAGCATTTAATACAGCTCCTGTTTCAATAGAAACATTATTTGCGACAAGATTTTCTGTGAGCGTTGCTGTACCAGCAATTACGAGAACATCATCATCTACCGTAGATGGGTTGGAGCTATCACTTGGATCATTAGGCATCCATCCTGTCGCATCGTCTACATACGTAAATGTGTTTATATTGGAGGGGCCAAAGAATAGGTCATCGATGTAATACGTGTCTGTAGTAGTCCCATTAGATTGATTGAAATTAAAAAATATGACTAGGGTTGTATTTCCGCTGTCAGCAACAGAAGAGAAGTCGAAGGTAAATTCCATCCATTGGTCTGAGACATCGATTGTCGTAGAGATTTCAAGTGGAGTTGTACCGCCCTCTACCTTTGCGACAAAAGGGATTGGAGTTGTAAGTTCTGTATATACTGTGATATGAAATATTGGATTTGTAGTTAGGTCAATAGGCGATCCATAGTCGACGATTATAGCGTCAAAAGGTTCCGTTCCATTGTCTGTGGCCTCTCCAACACTTGCGCTGGTGTTGGCACCACCAAGAAATGGATTAGCAATAGTGTTTACCATCACTCCTCCTGTAAAGGGATGCGATGGGATATCACATTCAAAATCCGTCAGGATAGGGTCCGAGCACATTGTGGGTGGAGGTCCAAAGAACATATCGTCTATATAATAGGTGTCTGTTGTCGTCCCATTTGATTGGTTAAAGTTGAAGAAAAGTACCAAGCGTGTATTACCGCTATCAGCTACTGAAGAAAAGTCAAAGGTATATTCTGCCCATTGGTCTGTATCATCGATCGTGGTGGAGACTTCTAATGGAGTCGTTCCGCCTTCCACTTTTGCTACAAAAGGAATGGGTGTGGTGAGCTCTGTATATATTTTGATATGGAATATTGGATTTGTAGTCAGATCAATTTGCGCTCCATAGTCGATGATCACTGCGTCAAAAGGCTCTGTACCATTGTCCGTGGCCTCACCCACATTTGCGCTGGTATTAATACCACCAGAAAACGGGTTGGCAATGTTGTCTACCATCACTCCTCCTGTGAAAGGATGGGAAGGGATATCACATTCAAAATCTGTCAGAATGGGATCCGAACATATTGTAGGTGGAGCTCCAAAAAACATATCATCTATGTAATAAGTGTCTGTTGTTGTACCATTCGTTTGATTGAAATTGAAGAATAAGACTAAAGTTGTATTCCCATTATTTGCCACAGAAGAAAAGTCGAAAGTGTACTCCATCCATTGGTCTGAGTCATCGATTGAAGTTAAAATCTCTAGCGGAGTGGTTCCTCCTTCCACTTTTGCCACAAAAGGAATGGGTGTTGTGATTTCTGTATAGATTTTGATATGGAATATTGGATTTGTAGCGAGGTCAATAGGCGCTCCATAGTCAATGATCACTGCGTCAAACGGCTCCGTTCCATCATCTGTAGCCTCTCCTACATTTGCGCTTGTATTAATGCCCCCTAGAAATGGATTTGCTATAGTGCCTACAGTAACGCCTCCAGAAAATGGGTGGGATGGAGTTCCACACTCAAAATCCGTCAGTACAGGATCCGTACATTGTGAGGACCCTATAAAAGCACTTAGTAGTGATAAGATGAGTAGCATTTTTTTCATAATGATAAAAATTAATTAGAAATTATATTTTGCTAAATATAAAGTTGAACGAATCGGTAAATTCATGGTCAGAATTACCTGCGATAAACATTTCATATTTTCCCTCCTCATTGATAAAGCCAGACTTATTCTTGTAAAATTTTAAGTCTTCCGCTGCAATTTCAAAAATGACTGTTTTGCTTTCTCCTTTTTTAAGAAAGATTTTCTTGAATCCTTTCAATTCCTTAGTGGGTCTTGTAATACTTCCTATAACATCCTTTATATAAAGTTGGATGATTTCTTCACCGTCATACTCGCCTGTGTTCTTCACTTCGATAGAGGCATTGATAGTTGTATTTTCGGAAAGTGTCTCGCGATCAAGACTTATGGAACCATATTCAAAAGTAGTATAACTCAGACCGAATCCGAATGGATACAATGGCTTATTAGGTGCATCAATATACTTGGAACTGTAACGTTCGTTTGCACCTTTAATGTAAGCTGGGCGACCCGTATTCTTCATATTATAATGAATAGGGATCTGTCCGATAGTCATCGGAAATGTAACAGTTAGTTTGCCTGATGGATTATAATCACCGAAGAGTACATCGACAATGGCGTGACCTCCGCTCGTTCCAGGAAACCAGGCTTCGACAATAGCGTCTACTTGTTCAGATTCTAAGGAAAGATCTAATGGTCTTCCATTCATCAGTACAATAACTAGGGGTTTTCCTGTCTTTTTAATTTCTTTTATCAATTCCTGTTGAATACCAGGTAATTTGATATTTGTGCGACTTGCTGCCTCTCCACTCATCCGCTCGCTTTCTCCTAAAACCATCACTACCACATCGGAAGTCGCTGCGATCTCAAGGGCATTTGCAATGTCTGATCTAGAATCACTACTTATCTCACATCCTTTTGTAAATGTGAAATTGCTATTTCTCGCTTCTAGTCCCTCTTTGACACTAACGGCAACACCGTCTCTATCGCCCCTTGCCGTCCAGTTCCCTATAATGTTAAACTCATCGTCAGCTAATGGACCTATTAGGGCAATCTTAGTGTCGCTCTTAAGCGGTAAAATTTTATCGTCGTTCTTAAGTAAGACTATTGATTTTTGAGCAACTTCTCTCGCAATTTGAAGATGTTCTTTACTTAGTATAATCTCCTTTTCTTGGTCTTCATGACAGTATCTATAGGGATCATCAAATAGACCCAACTTAAATTTTAATTTGAGGATAGATCTCACAGATTGATTGAGTTGTGTTTCTGAAATGGTTCCTTCTTCGATAGATTTCTCCATTTCATTAAGGTAGACTCCCCCTTGCATATCCATATCTACACCAGCATTAAAAGCGAGTTCTCCTGCATGTTTCAAATCTTTGGCATAGCCGTGATGTACCATTTCATTAATGGACGTATAATCTGTAACGACAAAGCCATCAAAGTTCCATTCGTCTCGTAAGATATCTTTTAGTAAATACTTATTCCCTGTTGCTGGCACGCCATTTACTTCATTAAAAGAGGTCATAAATGTGGCTACACCTTGTTTTACTAATGCTTCAAAGGGTGGCAAATACACGTTGCGCAGCGTGTTTTCAGAAATATCAACGGTATGATAATCACGTCCTGCTTGTGCTGCGCCATACGCAGCATAATGTTTCGCGCAAGCTAAAATTGTATTGTCTTGACTGAGATCATCTCCCTGAAAGCCTCTTACGCGAGCTTCTGAAATTTTTGTACACAAGAAAGTGTCTTCACCAGCACCCTCTGAAATGCGACCCCATCGTGGATCACGTGCTACATCAACCATAGGCGCAAACGTCCAATGAAGTCCTTCTACTGAAGCCTCAATGGCGGAGATACGTGCGCTTTTTTCAATGAGTTCTAAATCCCAACTAGAAGCTTCTCCCATGGGAATAGGGAAAATCGTTTTGTAGCCGTGGATAACATCATAACCAAATAATAGGGGAATACCCAATCGTGTTTCTTCAACTGCAATTTTCTGTAATTTTCTTGTAAATGCAGAGCCTGTGGCATTAAACATTGCACCGAGACTCCCTTCACGTAAGTAGTCTAGGTAGTTGTCGTCGATAGACGGTCCCGTTATATCAAATTGGGTTGTGTAGAGTACCGTTTGACCAATTTTTTCTTTTAAGGTCATCAATGCCATCAGAGAATCAACTCGACGATTGAGATCCTCATCATTGTTAGGCACCGAGTACTTTGGCTTAATGCTAAACTCACTATAAGAAAATCCAGACAAGCAAAAGATTACGACTAGAAGAAAGGGGTATATAATTTTTTTTGATACCATGAAATGTGGCTAATATTTTTAATAATTAAACTCGAGGATGTTTAAACCGTTTTGAACATCTGGATCCTGCATAAAGAGATTCCAAAGAAGTTGACTTCTATAGTTTTCGATCATTGCGACAATAGGACCTTGATCAATGGCCAAATACCCATCTGCAACCCAATTAAACTCTTCTGAAAAGGCATCATAAAAGCCATAAGGACCCCATAAATCTTCATTCTTATCGTAGTAGAAGTGTTCCAAGGCTCTCGTAGATTCTATAGGCGTGTATGGGAATGAAGAGAGCGCTGCTGTTGGTGTGATAACCCCTAAATCATTAGTAGGGCTATGTGCAGAATAACCTTGATAATTATCACTTGCAGTGAGCCCCCAAGACTCATCACTATAACCTTTAAATTCGTTTGGATTATTCTTACAGTATTCAAAATTAATTAAGGAATGAGCGCGGTTTTGCTCAAAATAGTTTGCATACTGATCGCTTAAATTTGTTGGGTTTAACCCAATGAAAGAGTAATGTGAGAAAAACAACGGTCCTCCAAAAGGTTCTCCTAATGGAAGTTCAGTTCCAACATAAGTAGCACCATTTACCATACCTCCGTTAGAAGCCCAGCCATTATCATAAGTGATTTTTTCAATGGGGTGAGTGGGGGATGAGGCAGCAAGTACATAAACTATTAAGCCTTCATTCCAACCTTGAATTTGTAAATCAATAGCAAATTCGTTTTCTGGAGACCAGTGCCAAGTTAATACATTTTGGCCGCGTTCGTGAAAATCCCATTCTACTGCTTCCCATATAGCTGTTATTCTATTTCTAATAGAGAGCTCGGCGTCATTATCTTCAGAAAAATACTGGCGGTTAATCAATAATCCCTGAATCAAAAGTGCAGTTTCAACAAGGTCACCTCCATTATCTAGAGTACTGAATGGTCTTGTGATTCCTGAGTCTCCAAAATACCAATGAGAAAATACTCCATTGTAAGTTTCTGCATTTTCCAAAAATGTAAGAATTTTATTCATACGGTCAATGGCTTCACCTCTAGTAATCCAAGAACGTTCTACTGCTGCTGGGAAACAAGCTATTCCAAAACCGGATCCTCCTATAGTAACGATATTTAATGTCTCACCTCCAAAGGCATTTTCTTTTGATGTTTCTCTTGCTAACCCACTATTTGGCTCAGCAAAATCCCAGAAATAATTGAACGTACGCTCTTGAACTAGATCAAGAAGATCTTCAAAAGGTATTGTTTCTACCGTAGATTCTTCAATAAATCCTACATCTGGTGGTGGAGGCGTGATATCGTCACCATTACAACTGCTTAATAGCACAAATGCGAAAAGTATTCTTGTGTATAGTGCGTTCATATTATTTGAAATATTAAATGAATTCATCATGTGATTAACGTTTCTTTTTATACATTTTTTAATAACCTGGATTCTGGGTCAAAACACCTCCGCTCAAGTCTATTTGCTCTTGTGGTATAGGAAATAGTTCATGTTTTCCAGTCTGAAATGGGATCCCTTTAGAATTAAGTACGGTACTAGCACGACCTTGGCGAACTAAATCGAAATAGCGGTCATGTTCAAAGGCCATTTCTAAACGTCGCTCTTCCCAGACAGCGAGTTGGCTGGTAGCAGTAGTCGGCTCTAAACCGGCGCGTTGTCTGATTTGATTAAGTGGTGTGGAAACATCGCCGCCTATAACAGCTGCAGCTTCGGCATTCATTAATAATACTTCTGCATAGCGCAACAGGCGTACATTTTTCCCCGTTATTTCTGCCTCTGTCAACGCACTGGAATATGCTTTTTGATTATATCTTGGGTTGGGTGCATTGATGCTTATTACTCTACCGTCATACAAGGTCTCCCCAGCAAACATAATTGTCGCTTGACGTCTAGTGTCACCGTTTTCATAAGCATTATCTAGATCTTGCGAAGGTGTATTGAAACCCCAGCCCCAGCCACCTTCACCTCTGGCGCCTTGGATAGTACTATATTTATCAACACCAGCAGCTGGGTCCTCCCCTCTTGATTGTATTTCAAAAATGGACTCAATGTTATTTTCACTGCTTTCTTTCCAGATATCCTCATAATTAGGTGTCAACCCATATTCTCCTGAAGCAATAATCTCGTTAGTAAGGATTTTTACTTGCTCCCATTTTTCTTGATACATGCTAACTTTTGCCAATAAGGCTTTTGCTGCTCCTTTTGTGGCCCTTCCAAGCTCAGAGGTGGGATACTCGCTTTTTTCGGGTAAGGATTCTATAGCTTCTATTAAATCTTGTTCAATAAAAGCGTATGTCTCTTCTGTTGTCGCTCGTGTTAAAAGATCCTCGTTAATGTCATCTAAACTATTAATTGAGGTGATGACTGGCACACCACCGTAAGTCTGCACAAGACGGAAATAAAATAATGCCCTCAAAAACTTAGCTTCTCCAAGCAGTCGACTTTGTAACTCCTCATCCATATCATCAAATTGTTCAATTCTATTCAGTGCTTGATTAGCTCTTTGAATAGCATCGAAATGACCACGCCAAACATCTGCTACAGAGAGAAGTGTAGGAGAAATATCTAGCGCATCCAGAAGGTGTTTATCCACTCCAGTATCACTCAGAATACTCCCTTTATCAGCATCATCAGAAGCAATACTTGTTAATCCAGTCCAAGCAAAAGAGCTTACTTCCCATGCTAACAAACTATTATATACGGCGTTGACCAGCTCTGGTGCACGATCTGAGGTAAGTGCCGATTCAGTTTCTTGATTCGATTCAACATCGATAAAATCCTTGCTGCAAGATTGCAACAGATTCACGGAGATAGCTAGTAATAGCATGATCCATACCGTTTTGCTTTCTGAATATTTCATAGTTATTTTTTTTAAAATGAGGTGTTTAGTCCTATATAAAATGAACTTAATGTAGGGTAGGCGTCTAGCTCAATTCCAGCGCCTCCTAAAGGGTCTCCAGGCAATTCTGGTGTAAAACCTGAAAATCGTTGCCATATTAAGGGGTTCCTTGCAGATGCATAAATGCGCATCTTCGTAAAATATTTTAGTGTCTTTTCTGGTAAAGTATAACCTAGAGTGACATTGTTAACTCTTATAAAATCACCAGATTCCAAGTAATAATCTGACGAAATAGGGACATCATTAAAAGCCCTTGGCGTGGTGTTGCTAGGTTGTCCTGAAGTATAGCGATTATTGAATGTGCTCAATTCGATATTTTCATTACCAAAACGTTGTGCTTTCTTACCATTGTAGATTTGATTTCCAAAACTTCCAAATAAGTCCGTACTAAAATCGAAATTTTTGTAATTCATACTGAGATTTAGGCTCGTATAATATTTTGGCAAATAAGAATCAAAGAATTTACGATCCCCTTCGTCTACAATGCCATTATTGTTATTGTCACGATATACAAAATCTCCAGATTCGTCTATTCCTTCGACTTCATATAGGAAGAAACTTCCTAATGATTGTCCTACAGTTATTTTTTTAGTGTACTCACCATTATTAATAAATCCTCCTAATTGCTCGTTAAAGAAAGGATTTGTCACTTTGCTTATTTTGTTTTCATTAAATGAGAAATTACCACCTATAGAATAGGAGAAATCTTCACCAATCTTGTCAGACCAGTTTAATGAGAATTCGATACCTTTATTCTCAACTTCTCCAACAGCAGAGTTAAAAGGATCAAAGCCGATTACATCTGGTAATTCAATTTCTAAAATTGCATTTGTATTAACACGTTTATAAACCTCGATTTCACCAGATAAACGATAGTCTAGCAGCGTATATTCCAACCCAATATTTGTTTCTTCGGTGACTTCCCAAGATAAATCCTCTTGAACAGTACCCGTAATGGTAATTCCCTGTTGAAGTTCTTGATTAGGTCCAAAAGCGTAGAATCCACCACTTCCAGTGGTCGCTGTAATAATATTAAATGGGACATTTTGATTTCCAAGTTGTCCAAAACTTGCACGTAGTTTTAAGATATCAAAAGCAGTGTCACTAAAGAAATCTTCCTCTGTAACTACCCAGCCAGTGCTTAAGGCATAGAAATTACCAAATTGACTACCGTCTTGAAATCTACTAGAGCCATCACGACGAAAGGAACCCCCGAGTAAATACTTGCCATCATAGTTATAGTTCAGTCGCGCTAGATAAGAATATAATCGATCTGTTACGCTAATGGCACCTGAATTAGATTGAGTATCATTTTGGTCGCCATTGTTTAAATTGAAGTTAAGGTTGCTGTCTAATGGGACATTATTTCTAGTAGCGGAGAGAAATTCGCTTTGATTTTCTTCTGCTGTGATCCCTAGTGTAACATCAATATTATGCTTATCAAAAAATGTTTTTTTGTAAGTAAAATAATTATCTATAAACCAGCGGTATGTATTTGTATGAGTGATTGTTAAACGAGTTTTTGAAGGATTTTCGATTCCACCTTCAAAACTACTTTCCGTATTCGAAGGGTTGTCTGCAAGAAAACGCCCAAGACGATTTCGGAAATTATAGAAACGTCCGTACTCGGTTTCTATCGAAAAACGTGATGTGAATGTCAGGTCATCAAAAACTTCATAGTCTAATTGGAATGCACCCTGAACTTTAAAAAACTTATTTTTTTCTCGCTTAAAAGCATTTGTTGCGTCAATTAAGGGATTTGCAACATTATTTATCGCTATGGAAGAACCAAAAGTACCATCATCTAATCTTGCTGGAATTATTGGAGCTTGTTTGTAAGCAGATGTGAATAATCCAAAACTTTGTGGAGAACCCGTAGCCAACTGAACTCCTACTTTATGAGAAAAATTTAACTTTTCAGTGATTTTATAATCTACATTGCTCCTTACAGTAAGTCTGTTAAAATCATTATTAAGCAAGATGCCTTCCTCTTCATTAAATCCTACACTGAAGAATGCATTAATTTTTTCATCTCCGCCAGATAACGATAAATAATAATCTCGAATGAGTCCGATCCGAGTTATTTCATCGAGCCAATTGGTATCATATTGCTGATTAGTGGGTAAAAAATTACTAAAATCATTATCATTTGTTGGATCATTATCGTTAAGAAGATCTCTCAGTGCTGCCTCATTACTATAGATAACAAACTGCTCCGCATTAGCCATATCCACAGTCCTCAAAATATCCCTAACACCGGTATACGTATTGAATTTGACCTGTAGCTTACCTGTTTTTCCTTTTTTTGTGGTAACAATTATCACTCCGTTAGCTCCTCGATTTCCGTAAATAGCCAACGAGGCAGCATCTTTTAGTATGTTGATAGACTCAATATCTGCGATATTTATATTATTAATATTATCGGTCAGAACGCCGTCTATAACATATAATGGATCTCTTCCACCCTGAACTGTCCCAAGACCTCTAATGACAACACGAGAAGCTTGACCTGGAGCATCTGAAGCGATAACCTGAACACCAGCTGCTTTTCCTTGAAGAGCCTGTGTGGCGTTCAATACAGATTCCTCTACTAATTCATCTCCCCTTATCTGCGCTACAGAGCTTGTTAACACTTCTTTTCTCTGAGTACCATAACCCACAACAACTACTTCATTCAATTGGTTGACATCCTCTTGAAGGATAATATTGTAAGTAGTTTGATTAGCATTTACGGTCACTTTTTCTTCGGTAAATCCTAAGTATCTTATCACTAGAACATCTCCATTTGATGCTTCAATACTAAATTGTCCGTCAAAGTCAGTTTGGACGCCCCTAGCCGTATTTTCAATAGTGACACTAGCTCCAGGAATTGGAGTTCCATTTTCTGAGGTGATCACTCCATTACGTGTACTTTGAGACCAAATAATCTGTGTAACAAGTAAGACAACTAATAGGAAGGTATGTTTGAAATTCATAGTGTTTACGCTAAAGATTTATTCTGTTTTATAGAAATTATGATAATTAACTATGTAAACTTAACAATTGAGTTCTACGAAAACGTTATAGAGAAAGTGATGAAATCATTATAAAAATTTAAATATCTGTAAATCAATATTTTGAATTAAAAATATCTATTACATTTTAACACTTTGATGTAGTTGTGATGAGGTGTTAAAAGTGAGAAAACGAAAATAATTTAAGTGTAATTTTACTAAATTCTCAAAATGAGTCTAGGAAATTAACGAAATTATCATTGGAGCCCATGTCCAATTTTTTTCTCAAGCGGTAGCGCTGTAATTCAACGCCTCTCTTGGAAATACCTAATAGAGGTGCAATTTCCTTAGACGTTAGTCCTGTTTTAATGTATGCACAAAGTTTTAAATCTCTCGATGTCATTTTAGGATAAGCCTTGATCAAGTTATCGAAGAAATCAGCATTAAACTCTTTGAAATTATCTTCAAATTGTTTCCAGTCGTTCTTACTATTAATGTGTTTTTGAGAAGATGCTAAGATGTTCTTTGTTCTGTATTGATTTGGAGAGACATCTTTTAAGCGATTCAATTCATTTCGAAGTAAAATAATAGCTTCATTTTTCTTAATTATGGAGGCTGTGGAATTTGTCAATTCTTTCTTTTTATCCTTAACCTGTTTTTCTAAGTTGGCTTTTTCAAGCTCATAAATTTTCTCTTGAGTCTCTTTAGTATATTGTCGTTTCAAAAGAATGTACTCTTTACGACGTTTTATTTGATTTCTGAGATAGACTAAGTAGAGTAAGCTACAAATAATAAGAGTATAAAGGACAAAGGCGAGATTGGAAAAATACCAAGGAGGCATCACTTTGAAACGGATACTGCGGTTAATAGTAGTATTATTATTTAGGTTCTCACTACTGTAATTATTAAAAATGTGTAAGGTGTAATTTCCATAATCTAAGTTCTGTAGCGTAAATTTTCCGTTTTTAATGGCCTGATGCTGATCAGCTTCGCCAGTTAAGACATAGCCCATCTCATTTTGAAAAGTATTTGGACTATAAACTTCAAATGTAAGATAGTTGCCGTCTTGATAGGATACTTGAAAGTATGCTGAACTATCAATGGCAAATCTATGTTTTGTTGAGTACACTTTATCGATAACAGGTGTTGATAACTGTTCTTTTTGGATGGTATTAATATTAAAGGTAGCAAAGCCATCATTAAGATTTAACATACGTATTGAATCATTTTTGAGGACCACCTTACCATAATTTGCTACGAGATGTTTTGATAATTCAAAGTCCGTAAGTCGCAACTTTTCATTAAAAGAGTTATCATAAAGAACGAGAGATCGGGTCTCTTGTCTGTCTAGAAACCATGTGCCTAGATCCTCTACACCTAAAAATTTGAGACCTTTCAATTTCTTAAACGCAATAAAGGTATTTGAAGTGCCAATATTGGAATAAGTAAACCAAGCATTTGAGTTGTAGAAGAATATTCGATCTCCAATTTTGAAAATTTCGGTCTTGTATTGACTCAAATCTGGGTCGTTACTGAAGTCTTCTTGAGCTATGACCTGAGTATATTCTGTATCTAGCTCAAACTTAAATAACCCCTTGTAGGGGTGTGATGCCCAGATTGTCTTATTTGTAACAAATGCAATAGAGTTTATTGGAAAATCAATACCCTCAATTTTTTGAATTATTAGTTTTTCTTTTGCAAAATTCAAAACATTTATTCCAGAATATGTGGCTTGTAAATAGCTCTCATTCGTAGCTGGGATTTTGGTATAGCCATAGACCCCACCATAAGATAGGTCAATGACCTCTGCTTTGTCGTTTGATATGCGATAGGTTCCGTCATTGTGTCCACAAAAAAGTTGATCATTAATAATGGTTAAATTCCACACATGACCTTCTGAGCTTTTTATGAGTTTGAGTTCATTATTGTAAAAGGTATATATTCCAGTATTGCTTGCTAGATAGTATTTCTCCTTAAAAAAAGCTACGTCATAGACGGTGCCTAGATCACCACTAAAATCAAAATAATAACGGTAAGAGCTTTTTAAATTCACCTTGCTCACACCATTGTCAAGAGCTACCCATAGATTGCCTTTGTGATAATCGAGACCCAATACGGTATTGTTATTAAGTCCAAACTCCTTATTGATAACAGAAACTGTTTTACTTTTAAGGTCATATAGTATCACACCATTTTTAATCGTTCCTAAAGCCAGAGTATGATCATCAATAAACTCAGCTTTATTAAGAACATCTCTTTTCAATGTTTCGTTAAGTGATTCTGGTACTTGAATAAGGGATAAACCATTAAACGTAAATCCCCCTTCGTCTTCATCAAAAATGAATAAATTGCCATTAAAAGAAGCTAGGCTTTTTATTTTTCTAAAGCTGTCGGCTTTTGTAATATCAAATTCCTGTAGCGTGCCGTCTATGAGTTCAAGAAGACCATTGTTGGGAGTTGCCACTATAACCTTATTGCCCAAAAGGACTATTGACGAGACGCCTTGGCTATTGTCAACTTTAGAAATCGACTGCCCGTCGTATATATATAGGCCTCCAAATGAGCGAAATAAAATATCATCTTTAAACTTTAGAATCTGCCAAAATTCTTCACTGCCTATGCCATCAGGATTTTTAAAAAGAGATTTTAGAGAATGATAGGTGTATGTTCCCTTTAAATCTTTTTCCCAATAACCAAAATCTTCATAGCTACCTGTGTAAATCTTGTCGACATCGCTTAATACCGATCGGATGATTGTTTTTTTTGGCAATTCCATAAGCTGCCATTGTTGCCCATTGTATCGGACTAAGCCTTTGTTGTTAGCTAAAAAAATCAAATCATCACTACTGGCATCAACTCCCCAATTTTGATTATCACCAAAGCCATAATTATCGATTTGGGGACTGAATATTTGGCCTAAGCAGGATGCGTTCAGTAAAATAAGGAGACAAGTAACAAGTGTTTTCAATACATATATTTTTTTAACTACCGTGATGTTAAACTTTTATTTCATAAAAATATAAAGGAAAATCTTCATCTTCATAATTTAATCTAAGAATCTTAATAGTGATTAAAGGATGAGCTCCTACTAAAAAAAGTAATTTCTGGTTTTTATATTATATCACGAATGCTATTGATCTTCCATTTGCGGATGTATTATCCTCAAACAAAGTAGATTTCGCCAACTTATCTATATTTAAACTACTGCTTAAAACAATTTTTTTCTTTAAAAATTTTTGTTCCTTTTATTTTATTACAAAGGATTCGAATGCTATTCTTCCAAATCTTCTGATGTAGAATACCCTTTATTATATGGCTCTTTTTTCCAATCTAGATGTAGAGCTGAGAGCTTTTTAATTTAAGATGATCATAGTTTTAATATAATTTCATCTGTCATATTTACAGTTATCTTATTATCTAAAGATACCGCTTTGTCATTAAATTCAGTATTTCTTTATAACTGCTTTTAATGAACTACCTCGATGCAAGTATGCGAGGTATCAAATCACAAAAGGGAAATTACAAATTCCCAAAAAAAGAAAAATATGATACAAGCATCGGAAAATTAAACCATAGATCCCGCTTTCAGCGAGATTAGTTCAATCTTACTATTTTGTATGCGTCTTTCAGACTTTACAAAACAGCGTTTCACTAATAAATAAATCAATTCAGTATAATCCACTATTTACAAGTTTAAAAACTCCTAAAAACCGCATGAAACAACCAAGTATAGGCACTAGCTTTACTATAACTAATTCTTATAAATAGTATAATACATATAAATAAAAATATATGCAAAATTAGTAAGACCTTTGCCGTCTTAAATAACACACAGAAAGATATTAAACGAATAACCAGAGTAACCAAAAAGAAATGAACAAGAAAATTTTAAAAAGCTTTTTAAAAGAATATATTCAAATTATAATCGGTATCATATTAGCCAGTATTGGACTAAAAGCCTTTTTATTACCTAATGATTTTCTAGATGGAGGTGTCACAGGAATTGCCATACTCTTAAGCAATGCCCTAGCGATAGATATTTCAATCATCCTATTAGTAGTGAGTATTCCTTTTATTATACTCGGTGCTTTTACGATTTCAAAAGGGATTTTAATAAAATCGATCATTTCTATTGTACTCCTCGCGATTTCTATCAACCTAGAGACGTTCCCAATCATTACAGAAGACAAACTATTAATCGCTATTTTTGGCGGTTTATTTTTAGGCGCTGGGATTGGGCTTGCTATCCGCAATGGATCGGTACTAGATGGCTCTGAAATACTGGGGATATTTATCTTTGACAAATTTGGGATTAGTATAGGAAAGACCATTCTTCTTTTTAACTGTATTCTCTTTGGGATTACGGCTTTTTTAATTTCGACAGAAGTTGCTATGTACTCTATTCTAACCTATATTATTACCGCAAAAGTCATCGACCTAGTGATAGAAGGATTTGAAGATTTTGTTGGGTTTACCATCATTTCTAAAGAAGCAAAGAGGATTGAAGAGGGATTACTAGATATAGGCGTAGGTGCTACTGTTTACAAAGGTGCTTCTGGATATGGGAGTTCCGGACAGCAAGATGACATCCGTATTATACACACCGTAGTGAATCGCATTGATATTAGAAAAACATACCGCTTACTTAATAAAATTGATGAAACTGCTTTTATCATTGAATTTGATATTAATAATGTAAAAGGAGGAGTGCTTCGCCATTACTTTAATAAGAAAAAAGATACCAATCTGGCGATGTCTATACAACCCTCACAGCCATAAAATGTATACACTATAGTCTTTATCATTCCAAAAACTAAGAAATACCTACATCCTTAAAGGAGTCAATCATTAAAGTGTTACAGTTAAAAGTTACTACCCTAAAGCTATAGGTTTGCAATTGGGATACTTAATTTTTCCTAAATCTATATTTTATATAGATTAAAACAACCATTATTCATACAAACACCTAAACCATTACCTATGTCAATTTTAACCATCATTCTAAACATTTTATTACCGCCCTTAGCTGTATTTTTAAAACACGGATTGGGTACAACATTCCTTATTAGTCTACTTCTTACACTAATAGGTTGGCTTCCTGGTATTATTCACGCATTTATTGTTAACGATTAATTTATATTACACAATAGCTATTCACTTTTAAATAGTGTAATACGATAGATATTGAGGTACGTATAATTTAAAAATTATTCAAAGAGATACGTTTTTGTTATTTTTTATAAGTAACCTATAACGTAAGTAATCGATGCATAACGGCTTATTATAAAATAAGTCGTTATGTACTATTTATTACTTATTTAAAATAATATCTTTAATAGATGAAATTTAAAATCTTCCTTAAGGTCATAGCAGTACTTGTTATTGTTTTATCTATTTTTCCGTTCATCCCTGTAGACTATTGGTGGGTTAGGAGTTTTGATTTTCCTCACATACAACTTACGCTACTTACTTTAATTACCCTACTTATTTATTTCATTCGGTTTGATGTTAAAAGTAAATATGACAGCTTTGTAATCATTTCATTATCGCTGTGTTTTATTCTTCAACTAAATAAAATTTATCCTTATACATTTTTTGCAGAGTATGAAGTGTTACCTTCAGAAAAGGTTCAGAATCATACTACCTTAGGCATATACACCGCCAATGTGTTTCAGGATAATAAAAACAATCAAGATCTTTTTAGATCCATTAAAAAAAGAAATCCTGACATCATATTACTCACCGAAACCGATCAAAGATGGCGTTCTCTTCTAAAAAAAGAATTTTTTAAAGACTATCAATACTATGTAGAAGCTCCTTTTGAAAATACATACGGGATGTTCTTATTGTCCAAATATGAGTTACTAGATAGTAAAGTTGAATTTTTAGTAGAAGATACCATACCATCCATACATGCCAAAGTAAAAACTTCAAATGGAGATCTCATTCAATTGATTTCCATTCATCCTTCCCCGCCAGTTCCCACTCATAACGCATCTTCTGTTGATCGTGATTCAGAAATGATGCAAGTTGCCAAATTATCTAGAGAATCAAAATATCCAACTATTGTGATGGGAGATTTTAACGATGTTGCTTGGTCAGAAACCACAGAACTATTCCAGGAAGTAAGTGGGCTTCTTGATATGAGAAAAGGAAGAGGATTTTACAATACATACAATGCTCATAATCCCTTACTCAGATGGCCACTTGACCATATATTTGTCTCTCCCCAGTTTCGAGTGCTGGAAATCGAAAAAGCAGAATATTTTGACTCCGATCATTTTCCGTTCTACACAAAATTGAGTTTTGAACCCGATACAGCGAACAAGCAAAAATTAGATCCTGCCACTAAGGAAGAATTATTAAGAGCAGAAAAAGAGATAGAAAACGCCGAAGAAAAGTCCTAAAAGGATCGGTATGAGGAAAGTTATTTTTTAAGGTAAATATGTGGTGTACGCTTTCGCGAAAGCGTAAAAATTAGACGTAAAGAGAGTTTCATTTAACTATTTGATCAATTATCTACGTAAAGCAAAATGTCCCACAAACACACGATTAGTTAAGGTGTAGGCTTTATACCAAAAGCCAGCGTCTAAAAGACGTCTTCCATTAAACGTCCCATCCCAACCGATACCGCGCGGACTAAAACTAGTGATGCGTTTTCCATAGCGATCATATACTTCTATATGTGTGATGGTCTCTCCATCTACTACCCTACCGCGTACTTGCCAGTAATCATTAATCCCATCGCCGTTAGGCGTAAAGTATTTTGGGAAACCTAAATCAATATCCGCATTAAGGCGAGCGCTATCAATACCACACCCATTTCTATCGCGCACAAAAACTTCAATATCACTAATTCCTAAGTTATTAAAAACCGGGCTATCTTGGTAAGGACCCTCTACAGAGCCAATAGCATATTCGTAGTCGCCTATGCCACTTACCTCCACATTGATACTCACATTTAGCCCTTGAATACTTAAATTCAAATCCTCTATGACAGGGGCTTCTGATATGGTAACGGTAAATATATGCGAACTATCACAAGTGATAATCCCTTCTTCGATTGGAACTTCAGAAATTACATCCAGGCGATATGTACCACTTTCGGTAATCGTAATATCACGAGAAGATGAAATTTCTAATTCCGTATCATTTACAAATTGAATCCAAGAAAAGTCCTCCCCTATTCCTGTAAAATTGAACTGCAAAGGACCGTCATTGGCACAAAAACTATAACTATCCTCCAATGTGATTTGCGGGTTTAAATCAATAATTTCTCCCGTGATGGCATCTTCATAAGGGCCACAACCTAAAGTTGTGGTAAAACACGTTTGCGCACAGTCTATTGCATCTCCTGCACTATTGTAAGGCGTGATCGTAACATAATATTTTACGCCTTCATCAAAATCTACCACAAATGTCGAAGTTACATTTCCAAAATCGATATTATCAACAACATCAGAGCTGGTGGGGCTACTTCCTATCGTGAGTCGATAGCCATCGGCATTGGGAACTGGTAACCAGGTAAGCAAAGGTGTGATTGCCACGTTCTCTTCGCCATCAGAAGGAGAATTAAGTATCGTACAATCTGGAACTTCTGTAGAAATTGTGAGCGTTGTAAAAGAACTATCATTTGCACAATTCACTGCTTCTCCCACAGCGTTACGCGGCCTAATTCGCACATAATACGTAGTGCCTTCTGCCAGCGGAGTTGTGATTTGAAAAGAAAGCCCTCCATTAGGTATTAACTGATTTGCAATCACATCATTTGCGCCTAAGGTGGTTCCTAAATCTAGTAGATATTCTGTAGCTCTAGGAGCGTAATTCCAGGTAATTAATGGGGTTAATGAAACATCAATAGCGCCATTCATAGGACTTGTAACCGTATTACATCCTGGCAAAGTGGTGATGTTTGCTGTACTAAACGTTTGAGCATTACAGATCGTAGTTGGATCTGGATCTGCGGGATCTTCTCTCAATGCGATGACTATCGTAAAGGTTTCATTTTCTGGCCATCCCATAACGGGTCTATAGAAAGTCTGTGAGGGTGTTCTCTGAATCGTAGATGTAATTCCTCCAGAATCTGTAATCGTCAGTATATATCCTCCAGCAACGCCTTCATCTGTCCACGTAAGTTGATTTTCTACAGGTAACGGATTTGGACTTGTCAGGATGGCACAATTTTGCGCTTTCGCGAAAAGCGAAACAACAAGCATCAGAGTCAACCAATATGATTTTTTTAATATGTGACGTATGGTGAAAATAACCTCTTTTTTTAGTTAAATATACTCGAAAACAACCATAACCCATAGAAATTTAACGGCTCTTATACAAAAGGAGTGTTTTATAAAATGACAACTACTAAGAACCTTAGAATTCTAAAAGGTGTTTTAATTTCTCATAACGTGTATTATAAAACCGATCAAAGTTCAATACTTCCCTTCAAATAAGTGACCGCTTTTCCTCTTATGAGTACCCTTTCATGTTGCAATTCACATAACAACTCTCCCCCACGTTTAGATAGTTGTAATGCTCTAAACTTAGTCTTATGAAGTCTCTCTGCCCAAAAAGGGACTAATGTACAGTGCGCAGACCCTGTTACGGGATCTTCAAATACTGTCGCTTGCGGTGTAAAAAATCTAGAAACAAAATCAACATCTTCTGCATCACCTCGAGCCGTTACAATAATACCGCCAGGATCCATATTCAGCTGATTGATAATCGCAAGATTAGGTACTATATTTTTAATATCCTCTTCAGAATCATACACCAATAGATAGTCACGGGCTTTCCATACCTCTATCGGTTGCATATTTAATCCATCAGATATTGTTTTAGGTAAGTCAGCTTTTTGAGGGGGTCTTGAGGGAAAATCAAGTTCTAAATAGGCTCCGACTTTTTTTACTTTTAAAAGACCGCTTTGAGAATCAAACACAATTTCAGAATGCTCATATCCTAAATGTTCAAATATCACAAAAGCGGTTGCCAAGGTTGCGTGTCCGCATAAATCCATTTCAAATTCAGGCGTAAACCATCGGATATAAAAATGATTATTTTGTAGTGGAACAAAAAAAGCAGTCTCTGCAAGGTTATTTTCAATAGCTATATTCTGAAGCGCTGCATCGTCAAGCCAATAATCTAATGGACAAACGGCTGCTGGATTTCCACCAAACAACGTATCTGTAAAAGCATCTATTTGAAATATTTGTATGTTCACTGCGATGTTTAAATTATCTAAAAGAGATCGTCTAAAAAATACTTTCAGTTGTCATACTGAACACTTCGAAAAACTCAATGTGACACTTGTGAAAATTTTTAATTCACTGGTTATCAAAATTCCTTCGACAAGCTCATGATGACAATTAGCTTATTTTAATACTTTTAAGACTCCTAATATACATTGAATCAAAAGAGTTTTATCTGACCTTCATCATCAAGTTCTGGACTATCATCATCTCCAGACGGTTTTCCTTTTGACGCTGACGGATTTTTTTCTGGGGTCTCGTTCACATCCTTAGCTTCCGAAGAAACGGTTTCCTCATCTATAACTTCTAGATCTTCTTTAGGGGTCTCAGCAGGTGTTTCATAAGGTAATGATTCTAACCAATTGAGTTGTTTTAATTTCTGAGCATATAATTGGTTCCCTTGGGCATTCACGCCTTTTACAGCAATAAAGTCTTCCATACTCACAGACTCATTCTCTTTCTGATCCTTACCTCGTTCTTTGTAAAATACCAATTCTGCCACCGGACGATGATCTGTAGAGACTAACTCTAACTGACTCTGATCATGTTCAGAGATAAAGGTTTCGGTTTTATCTGGATTTTCTATTAAAAAACGTTTTCCGTAATAGCGTTCTTTCTCACCATCCCAATAAATAGCAGTAATAGGCTTGGTAGGTTCCCACTTTTCTAGAACGATCATATCACTGTCAAAATGTGCAGTGACATCTGGAATAATCGTACGCGCATTCCCATGTTGATTAATAATTAAAAGCCTATCATCTGGTCTAAACTCACCTAACAATTCACCTCTAGCGTCTACATTAAGGCGTTGCACTGTATCGTCAAACCAGATTTTACGAGGTTTGAGGGTAGAGAGTCCTTTTTCTTTAAGCTCTACCGATTTTACAGAATGCTTGGTCACGATATTTCCTTTGGAAACACGCCCTTTTATAAGAATATCTGAAAAATCCAATTCTAAGCGTAGCTTTTTTACACTCGCGACTGCTCGTAAATACACGGTCACTAACTCTGCTTCTCCATTAGGGTTGGCGGTGAAGTAGAACATGAGCGATCCTTTTTTACCATTGGTAAGATCATACTCTTTGTCACGGGTGATGGAAGTGACATTAAAACGTTTTACATACGTAGCGCCACCAGCACCATCTCTATAAATCATGTTATAGGTAGTGCGCTTATCTTTTTTCTTAAAAACCGCTACGTGGACAATATCTTTTCCTACGAAGGTTTTGGCATCTACTTTGGTAACCATCATTTTCCCCTCTTTGGTGAAAACGATAATATCATCAATATCAGAGCAATCCGTGACATACTCATCCCGTTTAAGAGAAGTTCCAACAAATCCTTCGACTCTATTTACATAGAGTTTGGTATTACGCAACACCACTTTTGTCGCTTGAATATCGTCAAAAACACGAATCTCTGTCTGACGCTCTTTTCCTTTACCGTAGTCTTTTTTAAGTCTGGTAAAATAATCTATCGCATATTGGGTGAGATTATCTAGATGATAATTTACCTGAGCAATTTGCTCTTCTAATGAATCAATTTTTTGCTGTGCTTTATCGATATCAAATTTAGAAATACGCTTGATTCGTATTTCGGTAAGGCGCGCAATATCTTCTTCGGTTACGGGACGTTTTAAGTGTCCTATATGTGGCTTTAATCCTGTATCAATCGCTTTGATAACCCCTTCCCACGTTTCTTCTTCTTCAATATCCCGATAAATTCTGTTCTCGATAAAGATCCGTTCTAACGATGCATAATGCCATTGGTTTTCAAACTCGTCGCGCTGTATTTCAAGTTCTTGACGTAATAACTCTTTGGTACGATCGGTGCTACGTCGTAGCATTTCTGTAACGCCGACAAACAACGGGCTATTATTTTCTATCACACATCCCAATGGAGAGATAGAGGTCTCACAATATGTAAATGCAAATAAGGCATCTATGGTCTTATCTGGTGAGATCCCAGAAGGAAGATGTACGAGAATCTCAACATTGGCTGAGGTGTTATCTTCTATTTTCTTAATTTTTATTTTTCCTTTTTCATTGGCTTTTAAAACAGAGTCTATTAAAGAACCTGTGGTTTGTCCAAAAGGAACTTCTGTAATCACAAGCGTATTTTTATCTTGCTGATTAATCCGTGCTCGGATGCGTACTTTCCCGCCTCGGAGTCCATCGTTATAGTTGGTAAAATCTGCAATTCCTGCCGTTGGAAAATCTGGAAGGATGGTAAATCGTTTTTCTTGAAGGTGCTTGATAGAAGCATCTATAAGTTCTATAAAATTATGAGGTAATACCTTGGTACTTAACCCTACCGCAATTCCTTCTGCGCCTTGTGCAAGGAGTAATGGGAACATTACGGGTAAGTTAATCGGTTCTTTTTTACGTCCGTCATAAGACGCTTGCCAATCGGTGATTTTAGGATTATAAACCACATCAAGCGCAAACTTAGAAAGCCGTGCTTCTATATATCTAGAAGCCGCTGCTCGATCTCCTGTCAGGATATTTCCCCAGTTTCCTTGGGTATCAATCAATAAATCTTTTTGACCTATCTGCACCATTGCATCTCCAATACTGGCATCACCGTGTGGGTGGTATTGCATGGTATGTCCTACGACATTGGCAACTTTATTATAACGCCCATCATCTAGTTCTTTAAGCGCATGCATAATACGGCGTTGTACAGGCTTAAAGCCATCCTCTATGGCAGGTACCGCACGTTCTAGAATTACATACGATGCATAATCCAGAAACCAATCTTGAAACATTCCTGATACTCTGGTAATGGTCTCACCTGTAGCCTCCACAGCTTCCTGAGGTTGTTGATCTTTGTTTAACTCTTCTTCGTTATGCTCGTTTATGTCTTCACTCATTGGTCAATAAAGTCCGTTAGTTTTTAGTAATATGCAACTAAGTGTTTTGTTTTTTTTGCTTTCGTGCTTCGCTCAGCATAAACTTCTACCTCACGATGTTTCGCGAAAGCGTATAAATCATTAATCCTCTACTACTCGATCCA
>ERZ651776.1560-NODE-1560-length-27154-cov-4.170218_pt1 | contig 27154 bp, 25 predicted proteins | sample MGYA00514761_ERZ651776 | MGnify/ENA metagenome assembly ERZ651776 | reverse complement strand
AGTTCTGGAAAATAAGTGGAAGCTAAGTGATGAAGGTCGGAGGTCAGACAGTCAAAATAATAATTATTCTAAATAACAGTTAAGGAAGGTCCCTAACTTCAAACTGATAGTCGTTATCAATTAAGCAGTAAGTGTTACACTCATTCATTCAGGATTTTGATTCTTAAAGCACTCCCGATCTCGAGATCCCAAGTCCCTCCCAAGCTGGAATCTTAATTAAAAAGATAAGCTCCAAACGCCCGCTCTTCAGACATGTTCCGTTTCTGCTGTGTTGTCCTTTTTAGCAACATCTGAACCGCCGTCGACCGGAGCAGTGAAATCCAGAGCATCCTTCCAGTACTTGAGGTAGCACCAAAGAGAGCCGACAGTGAGCAAAACGAGGGGGATGAAACCATAGTAAAAGTTATCCCAGTCGTCATTTCCCTTGATTAGAGGGGCGATGACGAGGGATACCATGCTCATGAGCTTGATGAGAATGTTCAATGCAGGCCCGGAGGTGTCTTTGAAGGGGTCTCCAACGGTATCTCCGACAACACAGGCTTTGTGAGTCTCTGTTCCCTTTCCACCAACGGCACCCTCGATTTCGATGTACTTCTTGGAATTATCCCAGGCTCCTCCGGCGTTACTCATCATGAGTGCAAGCATCATACCAGATCCAATTGCACCGGCAAGGTTGCCAGTGAGGCACTTTGGACCGATGAGGAAACCAACTACGAGAGGAGCGAGAATAGCCCAGAGCCCCGGAAGTACCATTTCCTCAAGTGCCGACTGAGTTGCAATTTTGATGCACTTACCGCTGTCCGCCTCGGCCGTGCCTTCCATCAAACCGGGGATGGTCTTGAACTGCCTATATATGAAGTGTTAGATTTGGTATTCGACAACAAAAAGAACATACGGAAAATAACGTATCCAGGTAAATACCACGCTGCTGCACTCACCTCCTGACCTCGAAGATAATTGCACCGGCCGACTTTTGGACGCTAAGCATTGTCAGTGCGGCAAACAAAAACGGGAGCATCGATCCCCAGATCAAACCACCCATAACAACCGGATCAAGGAGGTCAAGATCGCCAAATTTAAGTCCGGCAGCATCTTTGAAGGCAGTCAACAGACTGAGGCTAGTCAAGACAGCAGACCCAATGGCGAAGCCCTTGCCGGTTGCGGCGGTAGTGTTACCCAGTGCATCAAGAGCATCGGTAGTGTCACGAACGCGAGCGTCGAGCTCTGCCATCTCGGCGATACCACCAGCATTGTCCGCAACTGGGCCGTACGCGTCTGTCGCGAGAGTGATTCCAAGGGTGCTAAGCATTCCTACAGCAGCAATGGAGATTCCATACTGCCCGGCCAAAGCGTTGCAGGAGAGGATTGTCGCTACAATGAGTAAAACAGGACAGAAGCAGGAAAGCATTCCGATACCAAGCCCTTGAATGATGACGGTGGCGGGACCTGTCACACCGGAGGCAGTGATGGATTGAACGGGTGCATAAGAATAAGATGTGAAGTACTGTGTCGTGTTGTGTTGCGTTGCGTTGTGTTGCGTTGTGTTGTGTTGTTGTGTTGCGATTTTTTGGTTAGCTCACAGTTTTGAGAAAGGGAACAAAAGAGTAGTTGGCACCATCTATTTTATTTTTTCTCTCATCTTATTTGGCAAAGACAAGACATGCATGGACCTCCCCAAAAAGATAACTACTTACTGTCCGAAAGCAATACTCACCTCGGTGGCCTCCCCAATCATGATACCGCAAACTAAGCCGATGACGATGCAGGTAAAGAGCTTCCAGCCGTAGTTATCGTACGTTGTTCCGAAAAGGGCGCCGCAAATGGCCGCGGATGCGCCAAGAACAAGTACAGATGAGCTGGCCGTTCCTTTGTGAAGGGCATGTAGAAGCTCCTTCTGGGAGGCGTTATCCTTCGTACTGACGAAAAAGAATCCAATGGCGGAGCAGAGAATGCCACACCCTGCAATCCAGAAAGGCAATGCGATCCTGGTGGTGCATAAATAGGAGAGAGAATTGATGTGATGCAGATGGAGAGCGGGTTGGGTTAGGGTTAGGATCGGTCATCGTCGGTTATCTCCAAATATATATATCACTTTCGACACAATCCTTTTACCGCCGTTCGTACCTGGCTGGGTCGCCGTTTGCGAGAGTTGCTGCAGCGATGATGCTACCCACAAAAGACTCGAAAAGATCGGCTCCCATTCCGGCAACGTCTCCAACGTTATCCCCTACGTTATCAGCAATGACAGCGGGGTTGCGAGGGTCGTCCTCTGGAATACCAGCCTCGACTTTGCCGACAAGATCGGCTCCTACATCTGCGGCCTTGGTGTAGATTCCGCCAGCGACACGGGCAAAAAGGGCAATGGAGCTGGCTCCAAATCCGAATCCACTAAGCGTCTGGACCGCATAAATGGAAGACTACGGAAAGAGAAGAAGAAGAAGAAGATTGGTGTGAGTGAGTGGTGGACAATTAATTTTTCTCATCTGGATTTCTTGAGATGAAATATTACTCACCAAAGTGGCATTATTTGGCCCTCCCAATGTCATCAAAAGGTAGAAGCAGCTAACTCCCAGTAAACCCAATCCTACGACTGTGAAGCCCATGACAGCTCCACCGGCGAACGCGAGCTTCAAGGCACTGTTCATTCCTTGCTTGTCTGCGGCTTGAGTAACCCTGACATTGGCATCTGTTGCAACTATCATACCAGCATAACCAGCACAAGCTGACAAAAATGCCCCTGCGATGAAGTTTGCTGCCATCCGAACACCATTTGTATTATCTACGCGATCAGTAAGTACGCTGAAGATAACCAAAAGAGCGCAGGCCATGACGAAGACGAACATTGAAAGGTATTTGTACTCAACCTGAGGTGAAATCAATGAAAGGAGTGAGGTAGTTGGGTTAGATTCGGCAAGGTTTGTTGTTTAGGAAACGCGACACAAATACGTGATGGGATGAACAAATCGATTGTTAGCAATTGGTGGTTTTTCTTACCGCCAGGAAGCTCTTGGCGCCCCGTTGGATTTGACCAGCAATCTTGTTCATGAGTTCATTGCCCATGGGAGCCCTCTTCACGGTAAAATAGAGCATGATCGCCATGAACGCTGCAATCGAGGTGGATACCAGGGCGAGAGAAACCTGTTGATATTATTAGAATAGAGGAAGCGGGGAAGAATTCGGTTAGAGGATGTGAAATACCAGTCCTTGATGTCATAGTCATTGGTCTCGTCTGTAGTCGTTGGTCTCCTAGACAATTTCTTCACAATAAATTAACGCAGCAACGCAGTTCCCCCGCGAAAAAGAGCGTCTTGCCATTAAAACGTTGGCAACGAGCAATATGTGCAGAGACTCGCGCTGTAGGTGCACCAAAGAAACCCCTCAGCACAACCGTGATAAAACACCTCAGACTGTGCGTACCTGTGTACCCGGGCTCATGAAGCAAACCTTGTTCCCATTACAGGCTTGGAATATAGGAGGGTCGACAAAAATTGCCATTTTTAAGGTTACTGCGTCCGTATGGAGTGCACTATCCTTTCTTTGAGTGTTGTCTGGAAAAACCGTTGGCATCGTCGCATTGAGTCAATTACCCTCATTCTTTTTTGCTTCATTTTCTGGTTCCAGCCTACTCTATAATTGACTTTTCGATATAGTGCCCAATTCTCGGGGAAAAAATATCTCTTAGGGTTTATCTCCAACGAGCGTCATGTTTCCAGGTCCGCTGGGCAGATCCACAATGGCACCAGGTCTATATAACGCGGCCTGTAGGGCCCAGCTGCGCAGATTTACGACGGCCCCCACAATGGCACCAGGTCTATATAACGCGGCCTGTAGCGCCCAGCTCGAAAGTCACTCACTGTGCTATCCCGACCTGGACAAGGCGATAAAATCAATCACAACGAAAAAACCAAAGCGCCTCTACACTGTGGCTGATTTCGGAGCTGCTGGTGGCTCGTCGTCAATAGAACTCTTTTCTCGAGTTGCGTCCCGCTTTAGCAGATCCGGTAATACTACTTCTCTTCAGATTTTCTTAACAGATTTACCTAGCTCGGATAATAACGAGCTGATTAAAGCCATTGATGCCAGTGATGTGATGAAAAACCACTATCCCTCAGTCATCGGGCGGTCTTTTTACGAGCGTTGTCTCCCCCAGAGGTATGTAATATGTAGAGATGAGATGATATATGATGATGACGTACTCTAACTAACATTGGATGAGCAGTTCTGTCGACCTTTCCCTCAGTTTTATCACTCTCCACTGGCTCCAGAACGACGAGAAAGATGACCAAAACTATCTTATGCTACCGTCTCCACAAGTGATGGTCCATGAAGCCAGGGTACCGCAGTTTGTCATCGACGACTGGGCGAATCGAGCACACAATGATCTCGTTCAGTTCTTGTCTCATCGATCTGTCGAGCTCTCAGTGGGGGGTGCTGGAATATACCTCTCAACCGGGGGGGGAGGTACACACGAAACCGCCCTTCCCTGTGACTGGGACATTTTACCTAACAGTATCTCGGACAACTCCCTCCCCACTCTCGCCATTTCCCGGATGATTGGCGATGGCTTGCTCTCGGAAGACAAGCTGTACCTCGCAATGGTGGGCCTCTATCGCCGTGCGCCGGCAGATATTGAGCGCGCAGTGGAAGCAGTCCCGCACCTTGATTTGCTGAACATCGAAGAAAGACGACTAACGGTTGGTAAGGGTTCACTTACTGGTTTCGACCTCTTTTGGGCGATCCATGCGCCAAGTTTATCTTCTTCGATGGATCTGACTCCTTCTCAGACGTCCTCCCTCCGTTCCTATTGCCAAGACGTGTTCTGCGAACACCTATTGGACAAGAATGGTAGTATGATCCCTTACTTAAGTTTTCATGTGCAGAAGAAAGAAATGACGGGAGTCTCGTAGTTGATTGTTGTGGGCTGGGGGAGTTGTTGTATGCAAAAAGGTTCTAAAAAAATCCACATTTCATATATTTTTCTAAATAATTATTATTTTCTTGTCGTCGTGCCAGCCCCCGCTGTCCCCGATCCTCCCCTTTTGACGAGATCGTAGTACCCTTTTACCTCGGAATTGTCATAGATGCTTGGTCTGTTGTCATTGATTGTCCAAATGCTGCTCCCCAAACTCTTCTTCCCTAGGCTGCCCATGCTCTCCCCCACCCCTAGACCCCCAGAAAAAACACTACTCCCTCCAGTAGTTGACCCCCCTAGACTACCGAACTCCTTCCCCGATAGCTTATCCCGAAGATAAAGAGGTAAGAATCCTTCCTTTAACGCTTGGTCGATCTCCTTTTTATGCTTGAGATTCATGCTCTTCTCGGCACCCATATTCCGATCGTCTCTCTCCCTCTCCTTCACCTTCACCTCGATCATTGACTTAAATGGGCACTGATATCCATCGGAGCGCCGCACAAGCGGCAGCGATTTGCCGTGTAGCTTCCTTTCTTTTGTGATTGTGGGGTATGGGTCTAGTATCTCGTGGTCAGCAAACTTTCCTTCCCAGGAGGAACTGTCATCGGCCCCATTGCCGTCTAAGAGACTCCAGTCTAAGCCGTCGGGGGATGCCTTGTACTCCTCTTGATCGGCATCGATGAAGTCGTACCTTTGAAAAGGGTCCTCGGGTTCGACATACTCCACTGGCCCCTGTTTTTCCTCCTCGCCCAGGAGCCTCCTCTTGAAATCCGTGAGGAGCTTCGTCCTGTTGACCTTTGGGTTTTTCTTGACTCTCCTGAGGAACATCATCTCAAAGGTAATTTCGGGGGGGCCTTCTTGAACTTTCTCCTCCAGGATAGCCTTTCTCTTCATCGTGTCGACATAAATGCTCTTTGCTTCCTTCCTTTCCTCCTCTGTCATGCTGCTCGCCCTATGCGCTTGCTTGTGTATAGTCTCGCTCTGCTTGCTTGCCAAATCTCTCAGCATTATCATTTTTCGTTTATCAAGCTTTCCTGTCGCAACGGCCCACCTTTGCTCGATCCAACGGGAACGGATCATTGCCATTCCATTGAATGCTTGCTTGAGATCAGGGTACATCTCTAGTTTGTCGTTATAGTCTTTGATGCTGAATTGGAGGGCCCTAACGTCGGTTGCGGTTACGACAGAGACCGGTTGGGGGTTTGGGAGATCGCCAAGAAGAGAACGGGGACCAAGCATCCCCATAAAGCGACCATCGATGGTGCCGATGAAACCGGACGGAAGCAGCACCTTGCTGTATCGAGAGTTTTGCAAAGGAGCTTTCGACTTGTTTGTTGAGTGTGCATTTGATTTTGCGTTTGAAGTTGCCGCAATCTCTCCTTCCAGCTGGCGGTCCTTCTTTTCTTTTTCGCCCTCTCCGCTCTCTCCTTTATCCTCCTTCTTCTCTCTCTTTTCCACGCCATCAGCACCCCCTCCTACATCGATATTTTCACCACCTCCCACGTCCCCAGCTTGCTGCACGCCGGCGGTCTGCAAACCGCTGGCCTTTGCATCCCAGCCATCTGACTCTACCTTTTCAGTGTTTCTAGCCTTCGTCATCTTACATTCCCCCTCCATGATGGCGTAGACGAAGCGCGTCCTTTCGCCCTCTGCGATGATCTTCTTGCCGCGGGGCAGGGTAACCATCTTGACGAGCGGACGGGATGATTCCTTTCCGCTGCCGGGGAGCATGCAAGTAAGTCCGAGGGAGCGAAGTAGATTTTGGATGGAGAGCTGCTGGGTCAAGGGGGTGAGGAAGGGAAGAAGAGGAGAGGAGGGGAGGAGGATGTACTCGCTCCCCTTCTTGATGGATACGATGATCTTCTCTTCCTTCCCCCCCATCTTGCTCCTCATCTCTGCCCCCTCAAGAATTGTTCCCACGACATTCCCCGTCAGGCCGAGTGTTTTTGCCTTTTTGTCTCGCTCCTCTCGGAGAGTCTGGGGTAAGTAAAGGCTCCCAAACACCTCCCCCTTTCGGATGTTTATTACAGACCCTCCCACAGATCGGCTGAGGGAACCACCTCCGAGACAATTTGAACCACTACTGTCAACTGTTCCATCGACAGAACCACCGCCCGCATCGCCGGCATCGACCACTCCTCCGACGTAAGTTATCATTGCTTCGCCGTGAAGCATTATGTACACAGCGCTCTTCTGACCCCTAGCGAGAACAAATTGGTGTCCGTGGTTGTCAATTACCTGCCTATAAATTATTTCCTTGCAAAGTTTGTTTTGTATCTTGCGATCAAGCAGGTTCCAGACTGGTTCTGACGGCATGTTCGTGTACGACTGGAGGTATGCATGGATTGCTTGAAGGTGTTCATGGGTGCGTGCAGAGGGACAGAAGGAGAGGAGAAGCCTCTGAAGGGTGTGGAGTGCTGAAGATCGGGACTGACCTAAGAGCTTTGCGTGATCTCGGACAATGGTAGATACAGACTTCGGCTGGATCGACGAGCGCCGGCGGATCTGTGAAATTGGGGACCCCGGCTTGCCCGGAACAGACCCCGTTACTGCACTAACCAGGGGAGGTGATGACCGAGCAGTTTGGCCGATTCCTTGGCCTCCCGAATTTCGTCCCAAATTTCCCTCGTTTCCCCCGGTAACACCAACGCCAGTTGCATTTCCTGTTTTCTTCCCTACTGTTGTTACGCTTGTCGTTTTGCCCATTGTTCCTATTGTCATGGGCATAGTAATGTCAATGTTGCTGTCAGATGCATTATGGGTTGCGGTCCGCGGTGGAAGAATGTCGGGGGCCGAGGCTGTATGCCTCAGACCAACCATTATTTCCTCAGGGTGTTATAATTATTTTGATAGACCGTTGGGTCAACTCCTGCTTCATTTTGTTCCAACCCTACATATTCAACCCAATGGAAAGAATTTGTGAATTAATCTAGTGACAGGCGCTTCCAACGCGTTCAATTTGCCCCTCTGGTAAGAATGGTAGCGATATGGAATAGCCTCCGTCCCCCTGCAGACAAGAGCAAAAAAGTTTGTGAGACTCCCATCCCCCCCGCCCACCTCCCCACAATCCTCCCAGCATGGGAAGAAATTAGCTCATCGATGAACACTGCAAAATCGACGATCGACTCATTCGAGAAGAGTATTGTGCGCCTTCGAGGAACTTCCCTTGCTTCGGCCGCTGCCCAATCTGCGAGCATGAGGGTAGGGAGGTTACTGAAGGTTGCAAAAGTGAGGGACTTAGACAAATGCTTAAACGCTCTAGGGGCAGCAAAGACGAAGGTGAATATGGCATGGGCTGGGTTGGAAACCCAAGCGGGCGAGAAGCTAGTGGACGACCTTGTCCCTATGATTGAGAATGTTGTCTTCTGTCTGGAAAAGGTCGAGGAGAGACTGACTTTCATTGACAGGATACTTAACCCCAAGACGGTTGCGGAGATGGACAAATCGGCAATAGAAAAGCAGCAACAGGCAGAGAGGTTAAAAAGGTTCGAAGAGAACAGAAGGAAGAAGAAAGAGGGGGCTCAAGAAACTCCCGACACATCATCACCCTCACCTCAGACAGCGACAACTTCGGAACCCCCTTCCTCGTCCCCGGATGGGCGGCGTCCGTCAATCGCCGGCACCCCGCCACTACAAACTGATCGATCACGACAGCCAGAAGAATCAATGACAATTGCACCTCCAGTTGTCTCCTCCTCATATATGAACCCTAACACTGCCCTCAGGGTTAATAAAGTGGCACGAAAATTCAAAGAGAAGAAGGTAGCTGTTGATGTTAGCGCTCAAAGTAAGGAGTTTGGCGATCCTATGGCACTTCTTAATATGGAAAGGGAGCAGCCGATAGGGGAGCCGATATTAGAGTTGGGGGAGTATTTTGCATTGAGGGCGGAAATGAGAAAGAGTGTGGGGGGATTCCGGCCAAAGTCCATGACGAGTAAAGATATCATGGGCCTGATGCTAAGCGAGAAGCCGAGGACTGCTGCGGGAGGGGTCATGCAAAGCCCATTTAAGGTGAAGGCGAGAGGGAGTAGGTGGGGAGTCCTTCAGAAAGGGGTCAAGGGAGAGGTAGAACATGTTGCCTCCTTGCCCTCTAAGCCTAAGCCTGTGGAAGAAAAGAACGAGCCTCCCGAGGAAACCAAGGAATCCCCTGAGGACTCATCGACAGAGAAACGGGCGACGCTCACGCTGGCAGCGGGAATCTCTCGTTCGCTAAGCAAGAGAGGATCTATTTTGCGCAGACCTTCGAGCAAGGAGCTGGCAAGTGATGAGATGCGATCCGTTAAGTTTGAGATGGGAGGGGGGGGCGGAGGAAAGGAGAGTGACGTCACCGACAATAACTATGATGACATCCCAAAAATTGGTGAGAAGAATCAAATTCTAAAAGAGATTGAAACTGCCAAGTCAGAATTCCGAAGGGAATCGTCACAAGCCTCGGAAAATGTTGACATGGAGCAGTTCAAGCTTGCGTTTCACCAAAACAACGATGCCCAAAGTGAAGGTGAATCTCGTGTGCCACCAGAACAATCAGTACAACAACCACCAAAACAACCACGAGAAGTAGAAGGGAAAGGGAAAGGGGAAGAACCGCCAGTCGAAAGAAAAAATACTACGAAATTATTTAAGAACCTGTCCAAGACAACCCGGATACTTTCTAATATGCGGTCGCGAGTTTCCATGGTTACAAGTAACTTTTCCTCCGGTTTGCGGAACGTTGTCAGCAGCTCAGCACCATTGCAGAACATCTTCTCCCGGAAAAAAAAGCAAATTCACACTTCAGAGGCTGTACCCACCAGCGATAAAGAAATTAGTGATAGTGCCGTTGAGTATTGGAGGAGGAAAATCACCGAATTCGACGAGGACGAGTATAAGAGCAGTAATGAAAACGAATTTGTCTGGATGAAGCTAAATTTGGCGATAGCTTTGAAGTGCAAGGCGGAGGTTGAAGCTGCAGAAGACACCAACGACTCAACTGAAGATGACAAAGAAAGGGAAATTATGAAAGCTGAAGCTCGCGAAATGTTCGAGGAAGTAAAAAAAGTATTTCCGAATGATCCAACGAGTTACCTGAGGCAGGGGCAAATGCTGGCAGGGAGCAGTGTAGGGAGAGATAAGCTAGAGGGGAAGGAAAACCTCCAGAAAAGCGTCAAGTTGTGCAACAACTCAAGCAGCACTACTACCAGCAGCTTTGATTCCCTTAAGGTAGATGCAATGGCTAGCTACAACAGCGTTGCATACGAGAACAGTGACCTAAAGCACGCTGCTGAATGCTGTGAGCACATACTAACAAATGCCGTGTTCTACGCATCTGACGAGGCACTTTGTACAATGGCTCAGATATGCATACGGAGGGGACAGTACGACAAGGCACAAGAATATTACAGCGTATTGGGCAAGATGCTCGGGGAGGCTGAACTGAAGAAGGTAGTGGGAGGAGGGAGAAAACAGAAATACATTTACGATAGATTCCAAAACAAGGATTTGGACATGAAGAACCTCCAGTGGGCTGTAAATTGAAGTGTAACAATTTGCAGAATAAGTTTGCCTTACTGGAAGGATGGCTAACCTCCCATATGTTGTACTTTACAATTAATTTTCAGCACGTGTTCAGATGCATGCGCGGCGGTCTCGAGGTCGTCCAAGAAATGAAAAATGATACTTAAGCCACTGCATACCACTCCAAACGCAATCCCCCTCCCTTTCTTGGCACGATCTTATCATGAGCTGCCCATTCGCCCCCCAAAAGTCAACAAACTCTCCCCCTTCTGATAATACAATGGCGTCATCTTCGTCTTCTTTGTCAAATACCTCACAGGGTCTGTCAACATCAAAAACTGATGGTGGCTTCGCTGACATTGACGTGTCACAGTGTCCAGCTTTCAAGTCCGGTTGTCCTTTTAGTGGTACGAAACAGACTCCTGAGAATGTAGCGAACCTGGTGAAGGAAATACCACAGAGTCACCTCGATAGTCGGTCAGAGGTAAGAGTGGCATTGAAAGAGGCACGGTGTCTAGATTATACCGCCGCAGAAACGTTAACTAAAAATGAAATGAAATTGCTCCATCCCATCATCCTATCATCCCATCATTCCCATCGCTGCAGACGAGCAAGCAGTTCATGAGTGCGATTGAGTCGATCAACCGTGTTCGCCTTGGAAGTAGCTCTGATTCTGACACTGCTTCCAACGATGGAGAAAGCCCGGGCAACCTTTCCGCGAAGCTTGAAATTTTCTCTCTTTGGAATACAGTGGTGCAGGAGATTATTAACCGAGCCGAACAGATCAAAAAAGATGTGGAGGAGACTGATCAGGCAATTGAAGATGAAGGGAAGGATATGGAGGCTGAGCTGTCCAAATTGTTGAAGGTAAGTGCTGCAATGCAACAGAGCGGCGATCTTCTTGTTTAACTTACTTTCATTCTTGTGTCGACATTCCTTTCTAACCTTTGAGTTGGTTCCCACTACCTCAGGACGGGACAAAGGTGTCGCACAGGGAGGCTGAGTCTGTCTCCTTTGTGAAGAATTTTATTCGTGGTAGAATCGAAAGGACCCATTATTCGCAAATGCAAGTCGGGTTGTATTATGTATACGAAGCAATGGAGAAAGCGATAGACAAAAACCGCGACCATTTGCAAACCTTATATTTACCCGAGAAGCTTAGACGCTTGCCCAGCTTGGAATCTGACTTGGAGTATCTGCTTGGTAAAAATTGGAAGAGCGAGAATCCCCCCTCTCAGGCGACGTTGGATTACGTTCGTCGCATCGAGGAGGTTGCTGCTAGTGACCCTGTCCGTCTTATATCTCACAGCTACACGAGATACTTGGGCGACTTATCTGGCGGTCAGATATTGAAGAAGAGGGCCAAGGCTGCCATGCAACTTCCTGAGAATGCTCTGCAGTTTTACGAGTTCCATAACATTAAGGAGGGAGCCAAGGCCTTCAAAAACGATTACCGAAGATTTCTTGACAATCTTCGTTTCGAGAACAGCGACAATGGTGCGATGAGCGTACACGATCGTCTTGTAGGAGAGGCGAATGTTGCCTTCGTTCTCAACATGAGGCTCTTTGAGGAACTTGATGTCGCAGCCGGACTAGAAGGTGCAAGTGTCCGACCATACTTCGATGCCACAAAGTATTACGAAATGGCTGGTTCAAAGGTGGAGAGCAATGCTGCGTGTCCCTTCGGTTTTACGGGGCCCAATCCACATGGGGGGAAGAGCAAGGTGAACAAGTCCGAAAAGAAGAAATCATCCAAGTCAGAGCATGGCGATAGGTGCCCGTGGCCTTTCGTCTTTTTCCACGATCCCATGACTGGCATTAGGGACTGGCAGACTTTCGCAGTGCTGGGGGTGGTATCTTGCTGGGCTTACAGCAAGCTCAAGGCTTGGTGAAAAAAAAAAACGTAAATTTTATACAGGTTGTCGACGTTGTTGTTGACAAACAAAACCCCTTCGAGATTTTTCCACAGAAACGCTACTTTCTTTTTTGCAAAACATTTACTTACAACCCGCCCTGTAGTTACCAATAACCTCCGCTTTTATTTGTTGCATTCTCGGTGCTATCTCCTCAATTATTTCAGCTACGTGTTGCCCTGTCAACTCGCTCTGGTTCGCCCCGTTGATATCATTGACCTTTCTCATCAATGACTCCGCCATCACAGTTCTACACCGGCCCATAATTTCACCAACGATTGCCTGACGAGCTGCATCTACGGAAGTCAGCTGTGTCGATACAGAATCAATAACTTTTGTGAGCATATTATCGAGCATGGCAGTGACACCATCAGGGGTAGGGGTAAAAGTGAGTTCATCAGGTTGGATCGCGGGGGCGGGAGAAGACATTTCAGGTGGAGCTTCTGTCAAGTCAAGCTCTGTTGGCTCCCAATTGTTTCCTTCGACTCGAAACACACAGGTATTTTCCACATCCAAATCATATACCAAGTGGTCACTGACAAAAACCACATTACTGACGGATGGATTCGGATAACCTCCAGCAGGATAAGGGTCATACAGGAGCTCACGCACGACCATAAGACAGGAATCGGCTCCGGGATCGTTGCTGTCCTCAAGGAGGTGAGTTCGGGCATTGGTTTTATCCCCATCCAATGGGAGGAGTGTTGCACCCCACCAACGAGTCTGTTTCGTTGGCTGCTGCTGGGGCACAAAGGGAGATACAGAATTTTCAGCATCCTTGGAAATTTCATCCTCCAAATCCCACATCACTTCAATACGCGCTTGGGATTGAAGATTTATTGTCTCCGCTAAGTCAAGGGGTGATCTGTCAGTGGGCACATCTCCCACATCTTCTGAGGTCAATGTCACTGTATTTGTAAGTTTTGGCAAGGTATCCGCCGATGTCGCTGCTGCATCTAATCCTTCCACAGAGGCAACGTTTGTTTTGTTCGACTCAGATTCGGGGGGGAAATCCTGGACTCGTTGCTTCTTTGACGGGGGTTGCGCATCATCTGTCATTGAAGTCTCAAATCGCTATCCAAACCTTTTCGAGGGTTCACAAAGATAATTTCCTGAAATTTATTGAAGTTATCTATCTGTTTGAATAATTTGCTCAGGTGAGCGCCCGGGCGCCCCGGCAATAAATTTCCAGTTATCCCAGGGAAGTCAATTTTATAATCAGTTACACCTTGCTACATTCTACAAGGTAGTATTCGTCCAAGAAGAGTAGCAATTTTTTCATGTTGTGCATGTTTTAAACGACGCATATTGCCTTGGAAAAATGGTCAGCAAATTCTACTGCTTTGCAACGCTAGTTGTTGCTTCCCAGGCTCTCACAGGCTATGTGATTCCTCGGTACGTTCGGTGCAACTATGAGCTTAGTCTCGCCGCGCACTCACCACGTGCAGAGCGGAAGGCGATGGAAAGAGCAAAGAAGAAGAAGCAAGTGGAAATGCAGGGGAGCAAGCTGACAGTAGAATCTGCACGCAGGAAAATTGATGCTCTGGGAGAGGTCCAAACCCGTCATAACAGCGGTCTTCCTGCTGCTGAAGAAGTAGAGCGGGACATTCGCCTCGCTGAAAAATCAGGGCTTGTGCTTCTTTCGGCACATCATAATGAGGGAATCGCAATTACTCGTCGGACTTTTATGTCAATCTTCGACACTATAGCTGACGGGAACGATAAGCGACTGTTAGGTCGATTCGTTGTGGCCGCCTTGAAGACTAAAAATTTTGATGTAGCAGAGAAGGCGATGATGAAGAGGGGAGTGGGGGATGGGGAGGCGACTGCGAAGGAGTCGAGCTCAATAATTCGGGCACTGATTCGAGCGGGCAATAGTGATGTTGCGGAAGAGGTACTTTGTGCCGAACTTTCGCCTCCAAAATCACCTTTTTCGCAAAACGACGACATCGAGGTTATCAGGGAACGCTGTGTCTGTTTGTCATCATTTGTGCTAAATTCTCTTTCACGCAATGAAAGGTCAGAAGGAGTTCATTATTTGGGAAAACTTGGAGAGATGGGACCGTCTGCGAGAGAAATATCTTTGGATAGCTGTTGCATTCCATGGCTAAAAATTATACAGGTGGCTGGGCGGTTCGAGTCAACTGCGAGGAAGGAGAAGGAGGATGAGGGCGGTGGGGGTGGGGGTGGGGGTGCACAAAACACGGTATTTGTTTCACTTGACGCACTTTCATCTTTCCCAAAAATAAAAAGCAAGACCGAGAGTAACAAGATATATGAGCAGGTTGCCAACTCGTTAGTGAGACGCGTTGTTTTTGTCACGGGGGCTGTTTCTATGGATGGTCTCCCAGCTGCAGACAGGGGCGAGGTCTGTTTCATCGGACGTAGCAATGTTGGCAAGTCCAGCCTCGTAAATATGGTATGCAACCGGAAGGCATTGGCTTACACAAGCAAGACGCCAGGAAAAACTCAACAATTCAACTATTTTGCTGTAAATGACAAGTTTGATCGGGAGAAAGAAATTCGTTTTGGTGACAAGTTTGTTGATCAAAAAATGGACTGCGATAGCTTCTACCTCGTGGACCTCCCCGGGTTTGGCTATGCGAAGGTTCCTGAATCACAGAGAATTAATTGGGAGAATTTCATGGGCGACTATTTCCTTGCGAGGAGGAATTTAAGATGCGTTTTCCACCTTGTAGACTCACGACATGGTCTGGTTGACGAGGATGAAAGGATCATGGGCGTCTGCAGTCAACTTCTCGACAAGAAAAGGACTGCATACGTTGTTGTGCTGACAAAAGCAGATAAAAACGATGGTAAAGTAAAGGGCGGTGTCCTCGAGAGTGTGCGGCTTGCCATGAGGGAGAACTTTGTTGGTGATCGTCCCATCATCTTAACGAGTGCCGAAAGTAAACTCGGACGAGATGACATATGGCGCTATCTGAAAGTAGCGATGCAGGGAATATAATAGGTGAAGCACCTTAACAGCAGCTTTATACGTTTGTGTGGAACAAAAGTTCGTTGCAATACCCAAAAATAAATCTCTGCATTTCAATAATTAATCCTACCCGGGTAGTAAAATTTGGGAGGTGACAGTCACTCTCTGTTTTGCTTCGGGTTTACGAATTTCTGGCCTTAGCAAAAATGGACGCGTCTCGTTTCTTTCGTCAAGAGATCCAATTCTTTATTGACTCGTACGTTGTCCAGCTGATGGCGACTGCAGGGGCATGCGTCACAACGCGTGGCGTCAATCCCTTGAAGAGACCGCCAACTCCCTCTGCCCTTAAAATTGATTTAAGGCAGTCCAAGCCGCCGGCGTACCGCGGAATAATCATTTCAGCCTCTTTGGCGCAGGGCGCCGTCTTATTCTTCGACGTATGCAGCATGGCGACCTGTGGTGCTGCCCGCATTCCTGAAGTTGTCGTCGTTGATGCTGTGGAAGAGAAATTTGTTGTTGATGCCATGGCACCTAACTGCTGCGTCTGAAGGCGAGTCTTGACAACATCGAGAGGGTTTGTAAAAGCGGCGGCGATAGCACCGGCACCTACGCCGGCTAAGATACTCGATTTCAAATCAAAACCACCCTGAGGGTTGATCAATTTTTTGAGGGATTCATTTGAGGCAAACATAACGCAGCCGTATGGGATGTTCATCGTCAGAGTCGTGGGAAAGGAGCGGTAAAAACTTGATATGCCCTCAGTCTTGTGCATCGTACGCACACAGTTCGACAGGCCACTGTAATATCCTAGCTGCAACCGTTGCTTCACAGTGTCCAACGGTGACATTATCATATCATGGAAAAAGGTTGAAATCGCGCCAGAGGCGGCAGCAGCGGCAGGGTGGTGCCCCGGTTGGTCAGCCCCAAACTTCGCAGGAGACCGAAGAGAGAGAGAGAGGCAAAATATTAATTAGAGAAATTGTCGTTGTGAGACAAGAATAGAATGGACACCATCATCTCACCTGTTTTTTTGTGACTTCGTAGGCGGAGAAATACAATGCATGTGCTGGTACGCAACCAATAAACATAGTATGTACACCGCGCCATAATCTAAACATGGATCCCTGTGCCGCCTCGTTTCCCACAACACTCCGCATTGTCTGGATTATCGACATTCTCTTATTGGCAATAGATGTCTCCGCAAATTCCTTGCCAAAATTGCTGGCATTTTTCGGGCAAGCCTTGGGAGTTTGGCAGTTCTCGCACTGCATGTGTGTACGAATAGTATCCATCGGGTACATCAGGGTATGCTCGGCAATCCCGGCAAATGACCCAGCAATGCAGTGGTGAACAAATGAGCCAGTTCCATCCCACTCCTCCCAATCAAGGTCCTCCTCGTCATCATCGGCAGTGCGCATAGGCGGACGTATCGAAGCACGTCGCGGCAGGTCAGGCATTGTAGGAGGCTCGTCAAATGTGGAAATTTATTTCTAGGGGGGGAGAAAATGTGGGAGCGTTGACTACTTCCTTGGATCCAGTGAGCGGAGAGAGAAAAGAACAATTGAGAAAATATGTATCGCTTCTACGTCGCAAAGGTAGTCTCAGGTCGTTGGACGAGTTAAAACTGGTAATTTTCGTGTTTGAAATTTCAGGTGCCTTGCCACCGTATTTTCCGAAGCTTTGGTGGTTGCCAGATTTTTGGTAAGTTTATAATTTGAAAGCGTGTTTTTAAATCCCCGCACGTGTTATTACGTCTTGGAGAGCACGTCTTGTCACAATTTTGAGGCTGAGTATTATACTCTGGCCCCTACTGACCCGTGCTGGTTGTCTTTGTGGTCTGGCCTTTGGGGGGGTTCTACTGGATGCACAGGGAAAGAATTGTGTTTTCTTTAACTAGTGCCGCTCCGTTCTTGTGTGTAGTCTGCGTTGACGATTGTTGAAGGTGTCGGGAATGATTCATTAGGCGCAAACGCGGAGTCACCTTTTTGTTTCTTCTGTCCACGAACTAACCATCCGTATCCTTCACAGTCAGGAAGCTTAACCGCGCCCATACCCACACCTTACGAAACTCCATACAAAAATGGCTTCCAAGTTGAACGGAGATATCCTCGCTAAGGCGATTGAAGACATTCTGGGTTATGCCAGTGGCGAGACCATCACCAAGGGCGGTGAGGATGTCAAGGGAAAGAAGAGGAACTTCACTGAGACCATTGAGGCCCAGATTAGCTTGAAGAACTACGATCCCCAGCGCGACAAGCGTTTCAACGGAACCTTCAAGCTTCCTACCACCCCTCGTCCCAACCTCAAGTTCTGCATGCTTGGAAACGCTGCCCACTGTGAGCAGGCAGACCGCATTGGAATTGACCACATGAGTGTCGAGGACCTGAAGAAGCTCAACAAGAACAAGAAGCTCGTCAAGAAGCTTGCCAAGAAGTACGACTACTTCTTGGCCTCTGCCAACTTGATCAAGCAGATCCCCCGTTTGTTGGGTCCCGGTCTTACCAAGGCTGGTAAGTTCCCTGCCCTCCTCGCCGCTGATGAGGACATGCAGGCGAAGATTGATGAGATCAAGCAGACCATCAAGTTCCAGATGAAGAAGGTCATGTGCCTCAATGTTGCCGTCGGAAACGTCGACATGACTGCCAAGGAGATCACTGTCAACGTTCAGCTTGCTATCAATTTCTTGGCTTCGCTCTTGAAGAAGAACTGGCAGAACATCAACAGTGTATACATCAAGAGTACCATGGGTCCCTCTCAGCAGATCTACTTCTAAGTGGAACGATAGTCGGGGATGCGTGTGAATAAATAGCTCTGGTGACGAGACGAGAGCGAAAAAGATGAATGCGTTTTGACTTGGAAAAATCTTTGTTATTTTTTAAAGCTTTGTGTTGTTTTGTGCCATCCCAGTGCCATCACCGTGCTCCCTTTCTCACTACTCTCTCTCTCTTTCTTTCTGTCTCTCTCTCACACACACACGCACGAACACACACACACACATCAACCTCAAGCTTTGTACTTGAGCAAATTCAGCGTCGCAGGACTGAGATTATCCCCCTTCCCTTTAGTTTTGCCCCGGCTCTGGGACTTTTTCGGAGGAAAAGTAACAGCGGATTTCGACAAGATAAATTGTGTGCCCTCCTCGACTGGTCGCAATGGAGGCAGCGGATAAACATTGTCCTCATCACGCTCTCTGCAAACACGGCTAAGCTCATTCCTCAGCTCGCACAATATTTCCTCTCCTCCCTCGTCATCACTGCCAACATGTAGCGAGTTCTTAAGCTTATCGATGATAACATCTACCTCATTATTGCCTCCCTTCTTCTTGATACACTCTTCCCATTTTTGTCTCAAAAATTTGCCAATGATTCCGCAGTGTTCGTCGATGGCCAGCTGCCGTCCGAGATCTGATACAACCGAAGAAGTGGATGACCGTACTGGACTGCCAGTGGACTTTGGTGACGGAGAGAAAGAGGATAAGATATATTCCCAGAAATCTGTCAACACGGGGATCGTCATCTCTCCACCCCCCCAGCCGACAATAACGGAGTCGTCCACCATTTTTCCGCCCTCCAAAACGTCCCTCCACATTTGGAAGCCGTGGCGAAACATGATAACAAATCCAGCACTCAATGTTGCCGTTGTCTCAGGGTATGAGATACCAGAAAGGCGAGGGGCTGGGTGGATCGGAAAAATGTTCCTGGAATCTATGGTGACCCCAAACTCTGATCCATCTTTTGCCTTTCCTACATTAGGAAGAACTGGAAACAATTCCTGGTATCTGCTGCTTCCTTGGGCGCAACCGTCGAAGAATAAGAAGACTTGCTGACGCATAATCACCTGACAATTTTTCTCTTTACTTTCATTCTGAAGAAGCCACTTCAAAACATCAGCTGCAAGCGCGAGGTCCTCAGCATCGGCGCCTTTGGATTCATTCGAGCGGATGTTGAGGATGACGACTGTCCTGGAGGGGTTCATTGATTTGAGGGCGATAAGGGCGTCAATGTCCTCTGGCAACCGGACAAACTTCAGTGCTCCCAGAGATGAGGAGGTGGAGAAGGCGGAATTGATGGCGGATTCGAGACCTTCAAGGAGGGCGGAGGACGGGTTGCGGTCGACGTATACGATACTGGCCAACACATTCTTTCTTCCGCCAAGATGGTCTCCGTTCTTCATTTTGGCGGAAAGGGACCGAACTTTATCGATATTCTGCAGGACATCCGGGCTGAAATGAGTGCTACTTCCGTCGTTTGGGGGGTTGCTCAAGTCAGTAGAGTCGCGATGATAACATCTCGACTCCCATCCACCGCCCACAATTTCCCCATTAGGCAAGACTCCGCGATGATGTGCCACATCTCTGATGAACTTGGAAATCCCAACCTCGTCAGAAAAATGTCGGAGAAGCGTCATGACATCTGCTGGTACTGACGATGCCTTCGCCGTAGTAGTCGTTGACTCAGCAAGGAGACAACCCGCATCTAGAACCTTCCGTTCAATGCCATTAAAAGTCACAGAATGAATGTCACCAAGAATGCTTTCACAGTCATCATTGAGTGTCCGAATCGGCACAGGGAACTTCATTTCGTCTCGATTTACAACTTTTCGCGCTTTCTGAGCTCTGGCGGCAACGCGGGCTGAATTTTGCAGAGAGGAAACGATGGCAGGGAGCATGGAAGGGGTTCTCGGTGTTGTCATGGGTTAATGAAACAATGTATGGGCCTGGCGATATTGCAGATGTATTTTCGTCGCCTTTAAAACGTAAGACTCTAAAAATGAGGCGGGCCTTTGGTTGCTGAGAACGAGACACTCGTCACTAAATTCTGAAGGTTAAATTTGCTGAAATAAAACATTTCATGCAATTCAATCGGCCCTGCCTACTCGCTCATTCGATTGATTCTGTGGCGCCATCCTCTTAAGTCACATCAAGCCGGTTAACAGCGTGTGTGCACGAGCCAAAACTCTGTTCTTTTAAGGGAGGGTCACAACTGCCTTCACAATCAAATTTATTTGATTGTTGTTGTGAAACGAACGGCAGCACAGAAATGAACAGTTTCAGCCTGAAATCGCAGAATTCCCCCATCTTCAATTGGAAGGCTCTAAATCCCACCGGTTCATCGGGTCCGAGATCTTGCTTCCCTTCACCTAGGTCCGGCGCTGCATCTGCTGTCGTGGATGACACGCTGTATTTATTCGGAGGGTATGGTGGAAGCTGCCGCCTTAATGATTTCTACGCGTACAACTTCCAACAGCGAAGTTGGACGGAGATCAAGGCAAAGGATGGGGTGGGAGAGCGCCCTGGTGTGAGAGAAAATAACGGGGTCATGGTTACCGACGATGAGGGAACTACCTTGCTGGTCTTTGGGGGGTACAATGGGAGAATGTGGCTCAATGATTTGTGGTCGTATGATATTACGAGTAATTCGTGGAAGTGCTTGCAGCGGTGTGTCGAGGAGGGAGTCAGAGAATTGTTTGAGGGGGGAGGAGAGAGTTCAAATGACGAAGGAGACGGGGATGGCGATATTAATGGTGGAGGTGGGGCTGAAAACGCTATGCCGCCTACCCCAGCCCCTAGCAGAGGCTCAGAGCCCCTGGTACCTTCAGCACGTTTTGGGTACTGTGCGGCCATGTATCAAAAGAATTTCGTGCTATTTGGTGGGTATGACGGTTCTAAGTGGTTGAATGACACCTGGGAGTTTGACTTGAACTCGCTTAATTGGACGCTCGTCCGCGCCAAAGGAAAAGGGCCCTCTGCACGAAGCTGCCCGAGTTATTGCAAGGACAGGAATAGCCTCTACGTGCTGGGAGGCTATGATGGTGTCGAGCGCAAGAACGACTTCTTCGTTTGCGATCTTAGTACGTATACCTGGACAGAGATGCCGAATTTCGGGGCTGTGCCCTCTCCCAGATATTTTCACTCGTGCTGTCTCCACGACAAGAAAATGTGAGTTACATATATATGTTCAAGAGTCTCTTTTAATGCAGTGACGATGACTGTTTGCAAATCCGTTATGCTATACCAGTTTAGAGCTCTGAATGAGCTGGTAGGAAACTCGTGATACAGTCGTCGCCCTAATACCCTTGTCATCGTACACTCGTTACAGGTACACCTATGGCGGCTATTCCGGAACTGATCGACTGAATGATTTGTCTGTTTACGATTTCTCTACGAATCACTGGAGCACAGTCGATAGCTCCAAGGGAGAAGTGCCGGTGGGGCGAAGTAGCCTTATCAGCGAAGTGTGGGGAAACTCGCTTTGGATATTCGGAGGCTACAATGGAAACATGGTACTGAATGACATGTTTGAATTCAAGCTGAACTCAATCGACCAACATCCTCCTTCTCTGGTGAACGATATGAGGCGCTTTATGCTAAACGAAGAGCTCTCGGATGTAACGTTCGTAGTCGAAGGAAGAGAGATCCATGCATGCAAAGCCTTGCTCGCCTCCCGTTCTGATTATTTTATGGCAATGTTTTTTGCAGGGCTGAGAGAATCTGCTGCTGATTCTCATAAACCGATTGTTGTCAACGATGTGAGCTTTGACGTGTTCCAAAAAATAATTGAGTTTTTGTACACGGACAGCGTAAAAGAGCTTAGCCCAGATTTGGCTATCGCCGTGCTCATTGCGAGCGAGCTATTTTTGATCCCTCGGCTGAAATCAATATGCGAGGAGGAGATAAAACGCCGAATCGAGCACGATAATGTCGTGGGAATATTCATCGCTTCTAGCCGTCACAGAGCTGACGACTTGAAGGAAATTTCATTGAACTTTATCCTTGAAAACCTCGACGTGATGAAGATGTTACCGTCGTTCAAAGACCTGACGGCTGAGCCAGAACTTTTGCTGGAAATTGTCATGAAACAGGGCACAATTCTTCCCACTCCGCCACGCAAAGGTGGTAATTCCGAACAATTGCACTCAGCGTTTAAAAGGAGTGGCTCGAGAGGAGGTAGCGGGAGCGGTTCAAGGGGAGGGGGAGGGGGAGGGGGCGGAGGTGGATCGAGGGGAGGGGGGGTTGGAGGAGGGGAATGAGAGTGTTAAAAAATGAAGATTTAGATTGAGAAACACTGCAATGCTATTCAGATTATTATCGTGGGTAAGCTAAACCCTGCTTCTAAAACACCCTCATCTCCGGCTTCGTGCGAAGGTAGATGGGGAAGCGCAGAATGCCATTGTTCTACGTAAATAAATAGCCCTCGTAAGCAGCGAAAAAAATACCCGGTGCGCTCGGCGTCATTGAAATCCCCTCCCACTTCGAACCCCGAACCTTCTGGAACGCTTTGGCGGGTTAGGGTTAGTTCGGGAGCCAATGCGGTTGGGGTTCATTCACTCCTGTGTTGACGAAGGGAAAAATGGAATGAAGTGTCCGATCGATATATTGTAATGTTGTGTGTAAGAACGGTGTGTGTTTGGTTTCTTTGTTGTTGAGAGTGTACGTGCGAAGAAATATTTAAGAAATAAGGTTATTAGTTTGTAATGTAACAACAAAACAAAAATAAATTAACTTGTTGACAACTTGAAACTATCACACAGTCACACACGAGTTTTCTGTCTACATAACTTATCTTCGCCGTCTCTCTCGCTTAATCAGGAAAAGTGACGGTCGACGATTTGTAAGAAAAAGAAAAGGCTTTCTTGCTGTTTATCTGATAACTCTGCCGGGCAGTCAGCATTAAAAAGGTGCCTGTGTTTCAGGGGCCTGTTTTAGCGGTCACTTTCTCGAAAGCTGCCATGGCTGCTGTCGTGGCCCCAATTTGCGACCCTATTACCCCGACACCTGATATTGTCACTACTCCCACTCTTGATGACAAAGTTTTGAAGCCTTCTGATGAGAAGACCATGAAAAAAGACACTGACTCACAGGCCACGGAATGGGAAGAGGAAGGAGAAGGAGAAGGAGAGGAGACGACCAATTCTGAGGAGGCTTCGGCTCCGGCTGAGAAAGACCTCGATCCTGCGGATGAGGGCGTTATTGCGATAAAGTTCCTCTTTGCAAATCGGGATGATCTTCAAAGAACTGTTACAGTGCTCTCTTCAATTTCCATCTTGGAACTCAAGGAAAAACTTTTGCTTCAGTGGCCTTCTGATCTACCGAAGTTGGAAACGTGTGATCGCCTGCGCTTTATTTGTATGGGAAAGGGGATGCTATCGCCAGATAATTTACCACTTGAGCAATTCAAACTTCCCAAGTTTACTACTCACCCTACACCTGTGAATGTAGCAATACGGCCGGAAGCGTTCACGAAGGTGAAAGTTTCCCCGAAGAAGAAGGGGAAATCAATATCACCTCAAGCTGAGGGGCCTCCTGGTGGTGCGGAGTCTGCTACGAATAATATCGTGGATGAAGGTGTTAGTAGATGTATGTGTCTGATAGCTTAATGAAGTGAAGTTTTTTTGGGGAAAGTTTTCTTTTCTCTGCTATGCTATATAATTGGTTATCATATCCTATTTCATTTATTCCAGCTTCATTCTCCAGCGACACGACTGCTCGTTTCGCTCTCACTCTCGAAGCTTGTCATACTCCTGGGTGAGAAAGCCTTGTCGCCATCACTCAGCGTGTATATCGCTTTCTGCGGGTCAGGCGCCACCATCTTTTCTTTTTCTCCCCTTGGACTGCGCAGCGCAGATAATTTGAGCGTAGGTATATTGCTCGGAGGTGGCTTGTACCCGAAACTGAGCTGCTTAGGGCTCTTGCTGTACACCTCATTCTTTTTCTGGTCGGGGTCGTTGTATTCCTCGAGACCGCTCTCCCTCTCCCCTTCTTCGCCATCATCGTCGGTGGAGCAGTAATCGTCCCCGCTCCCGTCGCTGTATTTATCCTTGTCCGTGGTACCATCATCATCAACCTCTATGCTCCCCGCCTCTGCAGCGACAACCTTTTCCTTCTGCATCTTCCTCTTCTTGTCATCCGCCTCAATCAGGCCCCCAATCAATCCCACCGCCTGTTTCTTCCCGGCACCCTTCTTCTTCTTCTTCTTCCCGCCGCCGCCGCTTTCGTTCTCACTCTCCCCCCCCCCTAAATTCTTCCCGCTCTCAAACATCTTACTCCCAACAACATTAGCCCCCCCAGGCCTCCTCCTCCCACTGCTGTTATTATTGATCCTCTCCTTCTTAAGACGCTCTTCTTTCGCTCTGTTCATGACTCGAGCTCGCCGGATCTCAGGGCCAATGGAATCGGCTCTCATCCTCCCCCGCTCTTCATCCCCACCGTCGTCGCCCACAGGGGGAGGTGGGGGTACATCCTCCACCGCAACATTGGCGGTGGCGTTGGCGGTGGCGTTGGCGGTGGCGTTGGCGTTGGCGGTGGCCGGAGGATCCGAGGCGCCGCCCGTGCTTTGCTTGAGAAGCTGTTCCTTCCTTTCCTTCATCTTGCTCTCTAGGAACTCGATCTCGGTGAGCGTCATGGCCTGGAGGAAGCTGTGGGGCGGGGCTGTAGAGGCCGTGGGGTCCATCTGATCGCTGTTGATGGAAGAACTCGTGTCGCCGAGATTGTTCAAGGAGTTGATTGACTCGCTGTGAATGAGTGTTGCGTCGTAGTGTTGATGCGTTTAGTTAGTAAAGAAAGGCGACCAAACCAACTTCGGAGCGCTTGTAAAAATCATTTATTTACAAGTGTGTGTTGCGTGTTGTGCTGCCATGTCAAAAAACCACCCCTTTCCTTTTTTCTCTTCTCACCTCATAGAAACATTATTCGTCAAACTGGGCCTCCTGGGCGTGACCTTCTTCACCTCCTCGGCGTCAATAATCCCAACCCCGACCTTCGGCATCGGACTATCCGGGCTGCTAAACCTCGTAAAGCTGCTCCCCCCGCTCTGCTTCTGGTGTATGACCTTCGCCGCCCTCTCCTGAAGCTGGGACTGTATCTCCTCGAGCTCCTGCTCGATCTTGCCGTCCTCCTCCCCCCGGCCCCCGGCGCTGTTGGTGCTCAGCATGTACCCGAGGAAGGTCTTGTCGAGCTCGGTGGGGGCGCGGGCCGTCCCGCCCTCGCCGCAACGCTCCTTCCGGCTCAGGGCGGCGGAGGACGGGCGCTGCTTCCCCTTGGAGGTCTTGGAGGAGGAGGAGGCCCTGGGCTCGTCCCTCCCGCTGTCCCCGTGGGAGGACTGGCGCTGGTTTATCGTGCTGCTTATGGCGTTCTGGGGGACGGACGTCTCGATGGGGGAGGAGGAGGAGGACGGTAGGGGGGAGGGGGCGGGTTGGGAGGAGGAAGAGGAGGAGGAGGGGTCGAGGTGGTGCTCCTGGTGGTGGCCGGGGTCCTGGCCGTCGGAGGGGGGGTTGTGGGTCGGCGATGGGCCCGCCTGCTGCTGCTGCTGCTGTTGCTGCTGCTGCTGCTGCTGTTGCTGCTGCTGCTGCTGCTGCTGCTGGGCTGGAGGGGGTTGGAAAGAGGAGGAGAGAGGAGGAACGGGAGGTTGCTGGGAGTCGGACTGAAGGGAATGATGGGGGATATCGTTGGAGGGAATATTGGTGGACGAATAGTGGTGGTGGATAGATAGTGTTTGTGTTAGTGTCATGTCAGAAGATCTTCTCGTCCCAAAATACTCCTACCGGCAAGGTTAACCTTGCGGTACAGCAACCCTCCCCTCCATCCCTTGTGATTTGATTTCCCTTTTCCCTACGGCACGGCGGCAAACGAAAGAAAAAAGAGACAGAAAACGACAAATTCCTCCCCTCCCACCCCTCCCAACACAACACACACACACACACACACACACACACACACATAAGAGAAGAAAAAACTCACATTCCTCTCACAACTCCCCGTCCCGGGTCGATACGCCGGCGGTCCGCTCCTCGACCTCCTGTGCGGCTTCTCGTCCTTCTTCCCGTGCTGCAGGTGCGCCGCCGCGCTGAACGCGCTCCCCTGTACGCCCCCCTTCCTCCTGCTCGGGCTCTTCCTACCCAGGTGCCCCGACTGGCTCGGGCTCGGGGTCCTGACGCTGTGGCGGAGGACGGGGCTGCGGGCCGTGCGGCCGGACACCGTGGAGGAACCCGCGGAGGAGGGACCGCCGTAGGGACCGGAGGAGTGGGAGGAGGAGGAGACGGAGGACGTCGAAGGGGATGACTTGCGGTGGTGGGAGGAGGGGGGCTTCGCGGTTGATGTGAGGGACTTTGGGGGGGCGGAGGAGGACATTCTTGTTATGTACTTCTTTTTTGGGGGGAAGGGGGGGTGAGGGGAGGGGAGAAGGAGACAGAGAAAGGTGAGAAGAAGAAAAAAGCCTTTGGTTGGGGAGGGTGAAGGTGAACTTGCTGAATATGATTTCGTGCAAAGCGTTTCGCGTCGGGCACTTTGAACAACTAAAGTGGGCACGGTGGAAAATAAATACACTTCGGTGCAATTTTGTGGGTAGTTGTAAGTTAAGATCCGGAAATGGTGGAAGGATTTTTTCCGTGTGGAGGAACTTTGGAATATCTCTTTGGTTTTTCAGGTGTCAAAGAACATTTATCAAAATTGGTTCCTGCTCATTCGGTGTGTGTGCATCCAGTATCGTACTATTCAAGTAACATTTCCTCTTCTACCGTTTACCGTTTACCTTTGGAGTTGGTGAGGAGCAAAATTGAAGGAGGATAAAGGTTCCAATACTTACTATTTGAACAAATAACACCTCCTGTGACAAAATCATCACAATAATGGCCAGAACTAAATTAGACACTGTCAAAAAAGTAACTACATCAAAAGTCAGTAGCAGGCAGAAGGGGGAAAAGGGGAAATGTGTGCATGGGAAGGCAAACAATGGTTACTTTTGCAAGCTGTGCCCTGGTAAAGGGATATGCGAGCACAATCGTCGACGCAGTACGTGCAAGGAATGTGGAGGGGCATCAATATGCGAGCACGGTCGTCGACGCAGTAGGTGCAAGGAATGTGGAGGGAGTCAAATATGCGAGCACGGTCGTCGACGCAGTAGG
>ERZ651776.1559-NODE-1559-length-27155-cov-3.375692_pt1 | contig 27155 bp, 33 predicted proteins | sample MGYA00514761_ERZ651776 | MGnify/ENA metagenome assembly ERZ651776 | reverse complement strand
CCGGCCACAAGGCCACTCATTGAAAGTGGTATGATTATGCGCAGCATTCGTCTAAACCAGCCAATTCCTTGAACTCGCGCAGCCTCTTCTAGTGATTGGTGGATTTGCAAAATTGCTGCAATTCCTGTTCTCGATGTAAATGGTAAATTCTTAATAACAGTTATTAAAATCAAAATTGTAAACGTTCCATATAAAGCAGGTATTGGCCCTATACTGGTTGAGAACATACCAATATAAATCGCACCAAGAGCTATAGATGGAAATATGTATGGGGCAAAAGCAATCGATTCCAACCATTTTGATAATCTATCACCTCGACCCCTTACAACTGCATAACCAACTAAAAGTCCAAGAATTCCATTAAATATAGCAGCAGCAAATCCTAGTTTAATAGAATTGAGCAACGCACCAAGTATGCCCTTATTGTGAATTATTCCTGGCTCACCATACGCGAGACTTACGTCACCCTGACCTTTCCAAAAATATGTTGTTAAATTTGATAAACTATAATCTCCTGGAATTAAAGTTAAAGACTCCCAAAGCAATAAGATCAAAGGCAAAGCAACTGTGGCACAAAGAAATAAAATGAGAAGTATTGTGACTGGCCACCGCATTTTTCCAAGATCACTTTCACTCTTTCTAAATCCTTTTCCTGTCATTGTTACATAGCTTTTACGCACACCAATAATTCGGCTATTAATCCAAATAAATGAGATAGCTAGAACAATTAAAACCAATGCTAAGACAAATGCATCACCTTGGTTTCTAGCATTTATTGAAGCATATATTTGTGTAGAAAAAGTAAAAAATCGCACGGGTAAACCAAGTAATGCAGGGGTACCAAACGTACCAAGAATTCTAATAAATGTTAATACAATTGCTGACCCAATTGCAGGCATTAATAAAGGCATAGTAATAACACGGATACGCTTCCATTTACCCATGCCACTTGCAGCGCCTGCCTCTTCAAGCTCACTATCTACAGTAGCCAGAGCCCCTGATATCAATAGATATGCATATGCGTAGTAATGCAGTGCTAGTGTAATCACTATTGGGAAGAACCCGTAAGCCACCCAATCTGGAGCTTGGATACCAGTTAAATATGTCAGCAATCCCTCTGAACCACCTATGCGATCATTTTTAAATAAACTTAGCCATGCTATTGCCATAACCCATGATGGCATCATATATGGTATTACAAGCATACCACCAAAAATACCTTTAAAATATACATTGGTTCTTACCATTAACCAAGCAAGGCAAAACCCAACCGTTAATGCAATTGTGGTTACAGCTAAACCCATTTTTAAACTGTTAAGAAGCGGTTTGTAAAAGAGCGCTGCGGATATAGGCTGATTGAATACTCGGTCCAAATGGAAAAGAGTGAACTCACCAACTACACCATCTGGCTTATAAGAAAGATCATAGCTTTGAAACGTTAAGGCATCTTTAATAATTTGCAATAAAGGCACCAATACCACGAAGCTTAGAAAACAGAGAGCTAATAAACCAATGATCAGTTCAGGCCTATTTTTTAGTCTATATGATTGATAAAAAATATTACGAATAGACCACATACTAGGTTTGTTTTTGCCTGATGATAATGACATCATTCTAACCCGCTTTATTTCGTAGATTTTCTTGCGTTTCAGGGTCAAAGAAACTTAATGAATCAATTTCAAAATTAACCCAAAGCCTTGAATTCTCAGGTAAAGTGATAAAGCCATTTTGTAGTAATGTAAGAGAGATATCTCCTGCTTTTACTTCTATAATTGTATTAGCGCCAGTTGGTTGAATAATTCCTGTTATGACTTGTTGCCAGCCCTTTTTTTTAGTTTCGGATACTTCAATTTTTTCTGGCCTTACTCCAACAATTAAACTTCCCTTATTGTTTGTAATATTACTAGGTAACGAAATTTCAATTCCACCACATTTAATGATGCCATTATCAATTTTACCTTCAAACAAATTTATACCTGGATCTCCAATAAACTCTGCTACAAAAATATTAGCTGGGTGGTGATAGATATCATATGGTGAACCTTCTTGCATAATTCGACCTTCATTCATGATTATCACTCTATCAGATAAAGTTAGGGCTTCGATTTGGTCATGTGTCACATAAACAGTTGTTGCATTTAAATCACGATGTAAGCGTTTCAAGCTGGCACGCATTTCTGTTCGTAATTTTGCATCTAAATTAGATAAAGGCTCATCCATGAGTAGAATTGTCGGCCTTAGAGCAATCAATCTTGCTACTGCAACTCTTTGTTGTTGCCCGCCAGAAAGTTCAGACGGGTAACGCTCAGCATATCCTGTAAGCTGAACCATTTCTAAAGCATTTTTTAAACGGTTTGAAATCTCATCTTTTGATATCTTTTGCTCTTTCAGCGCTAAAGTAATATTTTTTGCAACTGTCATATGCGGCCATAATGCATAACTTTGAAATATCAGCCCGAGATGTCTTGCCTCTGGTGGAATAACCACACCATCATTACGTGAAAAAACAACTCTATCATCTAATTTTATCGTTCCTTGGTCTGGCTCTTCTAAACCAGCTATCATTCGAAGTGTCGTAGTTTTACCACACCCTGATGGCCCAAGTATTGTTAAAAATTCTCCAGGTTCGACTGTGAGGTCGAGGTTTTTAACCACGACCTCTTTACCATAGGACTTTACGATCCCGTTAAGAAGTATTTGTCCCATTTAAGCGCCCCTTATTGGCTTGAGTAGATCATCCAAAAATCACGCAATTTAGGTCCCTGTTCCCACATAAATTTAGCAGATACATTCCAACCCTTCATTTCATCCCAGATTTCACCACCTTGCGGTAATGGGACATCACTACGTGGGCTAACTGACCCTGCATCATGATATGGGGCTAAGCCTTGAAGTAAATCAAAGCTTGCACCTTCAATATATGGTTTATCAAGTTTTGTATCAAGATTGATGTCAGTGCTTCCTAATAAATAAGCTATTAATACTTTTGCAGCATTTGGATTAGGAGCATGTGCGCCAATTGACATAAAGTTAGGGTAAACAAGTCTAGCAACAGGATCCAGATCAGATACAATTGCATTTACATTTCCCTTAGAGTCATTTCGTGAAATATATGTCATATTTCCCATTGCAATCAGTGCATCATCTTGCCCGGCTTTACCCGCAGCATCTGCTAGCTTAGAGCCTGACTTATATATGACTATATCATTCTCTAACATTCTCTTAACGAATTCGTATCCAGCATCTGGTACGCCATCACTTAGAACTATATCTTCACCAGTTAACCTCTTATAAGCTGCTGCCATTTCTTCTGGTTCTTGAACTAATGTTGCAAGACCCATTAATGAAGATCCTGATGACATTGGATTTTTAATACCAACACGCCCACGGTATTTTTCTTGAGTTAATTCCCAAACGTTGCTTATTGGTGCTCCGTCTGGATGTACTTCAGTATTATAGAAGAATACCATGGCTTCATTAACACGGATTAATAATGGATCACGGTTTTCTGATGGAATTCGATCTACATAATGCGAAGGAACGTAATTAAAAATTCGGTTTTTTCCTAAAAGCTCATACATCACCTGGCCTGAATTGCCCGTTGTAATAACATCAGCTGTAAAAATACCTGCATCTTGTTCACGCACTGTTTTCTCAATCGTTTTTACTGAACCAAGATCATAAACTGTTAACTTTATTCCAGGGTAAAGAGCTTCAAAATGGTCAACCAATTTTGCAATTCTTCCAGAAGCTGTATAAACAGAGACCTCACCCTCTTTTTTTGCTGCAGCAACAATTTCATCCCAATTTTCTTGGCCAGTAGCATGAGACCCTAGTGAATTTTCCATCAACCATGCATCAAGCTTTGCTGATATTCCATCAGCTACAGAAAATGTTGCCGTTGTTGAAAACAAAGCAATTGCAGCAGCTTTTGAAAGTGTTTTTAAAAGATATCGTTTTGTTAACTTCATATTTAACTCTCCCTAATTTTTATATTTTTTTGTGTAATCATATCGAATACTAAATCGTATCATATATCAACAACGAATGTTCGTTTTTATTCTATATTGCTTATATATTTAGAAGATATTACTAATGTTTTTAAAATAATAAATTAAGATATACGTGATAAATATATTATTATGACTTTAAAAATTGAAAGAATTTTAGAAATATCTAATAAATATGATGCAGTTGTATTTGATCAATTTGGTGTCTTGCATGATGGAAAAATTCCATATTTTGGCGCAATCGAATGTCTAAGTGCTTTAAAAAAAATTGGCCTAAAATTAGCGGTTCTTTCAAACTCAGGGAAGCGAAGTAATCCTAATAAAAAAAGAATTTCAGATATGGGATTTAATGAATCATTATTTGAAAACATTATGACCAGCGGTGAAGCGCTTTGGGGCGATGTTGCTAATGAAACTATTGTGGAAAAAAAGTTCTTTTCTATTGAGCGCAATTTCGGTGATGCTGAAAATTGGGCAAGTGGTTTGGATATTTTACTTAAAAATTCAATAAACTCATCTGAAGCTGTTTTATTAATGGGCATACCAGATGGAGATGGCCTTCAAGAGTGGAAGTCCATATTAGAAAAAGCTGTTAATTTAGGACTACCTTTATACTGCTCTAACCCAGATCTTTTAAGTCCACGTGCAGATGGAAAGTTGATTACTGCAGCAGGCGCTTTAGCGCATCATTATATTAAATGTGGAGGTACTGTAACATTTTATGGAAAACCACATAAACAAATTTTTAAAAATTTACAGAACCTACTTAAAGTCAAAAATATTTTAATGGTTGGCGACAGTTTAGAGCATGATATTCTTGGTGGGGCTACTGTTGGATGGGATACATGTCTTGTTCAATCTGGTATACATGCACCAGAGTTCATGACTGGAAATCATTCCATCACATTAAAAAAGTTAATTAGTATGAAAAAATGTAAACCACCTACATTTCTTATTGAAAGTGTGAGATAAATTGGAGTGTGGAAAAATGAATAAATCAATTATATTTGTCACGGGGCTATCTGGCGCGGGTAGATCAGAAGTCATGAAAGCTTTAGAAGACCTAGATTTCTTTTGTATTGATAACTTACCACTGGAATTACTTCATAACCTTACTCAACTGAGCAGTACGTCTACCGAAACTGAACAGCGCTTAGCAGTATCTTTAGACGTCCGCGGAAATAATTTTTTTACTAAATTTCTTTCAACAATTGATAACTTAGAAAGTTCTACATCACCACATACTATTTTATTCCTTGACTGTGCTGATAATGTATTAGTTCGACGTTACTCTGAAACCCGCCGCCGCCATCCAATACATGCTACTGATAGCTTGCTCGAATGTATATCCAAAGAACGCGGTATGCTTTCAGAAATTAGAGCACGTGCCAATTTTGTTCTTGATACCTCATCTATGAAAACTCATGAGTTACGTAATCGTATAGGTAAATTAATTTTAAATCGAGATGTAAACTCTGAGATTATTTTAAATGTGATGAGTTTTGGATACAAAAACGGTGTACCATTAGATGCAGACTTTATGTTTGATGTTCGGTTTCTTGATAACCCTTACTATCAATCTGAATTACGAACAAAAACCGGTCTTGATATTGCAGTGTCTGATTATGTATTTTCTCAATCAGAAGCTAGTGAAGTGGTTGAAACCATTTCAAATTTAATGAAACATTGGATACCCTTACATTCTCAAGCAGGTAAAACATCTCTAACTATCTCAATTGGCTGCACTGGAGGTCAGCATCGATCTGTTGCGATAACAGAAAAGTTATCTCAAATTTTATCACTCACATTTGGTACAGTTACTACAATACACCGAGATCTTTCAAATACATGACATTTGTATTAATTTATTTTAGTGCTCTAGACAAAAATGCTTTTGTCTCCACTCTTTTTGGATCAGTAAAAATTTGTTTGGGAGATCCCTCTTCCACAACTTTACCATCTTTTAGAAAACATATTTTGTCTGCAGCTTGACGAGCGAATTGCATCTCATGGGTTGCAAGAACCATGGTCATACCTTGATCTTTTAATTGCAACAAAACGTCTAAAACCTCACCTACAAGCTGCGGATCCAATGCTGAGGTAATTTCATCAAAAAGCATGACTTCAGGTTTCATTGCTAAAGCTCGAACAATGGCTACTCTTTGCTGTTGGCCTCCAGATAGTTGATCTGGATAATTATGCATTCTTTCAGCTAAATCGAAACGCTCAAAAAGCATTTCAACTTCAGAAGTAAGTTGTATTTTTGATAAATTTTTAGTTCGTTTAGGCGCCAAGATAGCATTTTCAAAGGCAGTCATATGGGGAAACAAATTAAAACTTTGGAATACCATGCCGATTTTTGATCGGACACTTTGTGGATTTAGACCCGGGAATGAGATGTCTTCACCATCTAAAAATATCTCGCCATCTTCAATTGGTTCAAGTAGATTTATACATCTAAGTAATGTTGATTTTCCAGCTCCTGAAGCACCTATTAAGCAAACCATCTGCCCCTGATCAACATTTAGATTTATTCCATCACAAACAGTGTTATCACCAAAACGCTTTACAACGTTATGTAGCTCTAATTTAGACATTATCGTCTCTCACGCATTTGTCTTGCCATCAAATAGTCAGCATAGCGTGTCGCAGGTATCGTAACTATTAAAAAGATTATTGCAGCACCTACATAAGGCGTGAAATTGGCAAATAAAGATTTGTATACACCAGCCTGGCGAAAAATTTCGACTGGTCCAATGAAACTTAACAACGAGACATCTTTTTGAAGGGCAATTAACATATTCATTTGTGATGGAACAACATTACGTATTGCTTGAGGTAGTATAACGTCTCTCATAACTTGCCTTTCTGAAAGGCCTAACGAAAGAGCAGCAGATCTTTGACTTGGATGAACACTATCTATTCCAGAACGAAAAATTTCTGCAACATAAGCAGAATACGTCAAGATTAAAGCTAGAGATCCCCATATAAATGGTGAATTCCAAGGCCTCGGAAGACCCAATCCAGGTATTCCAAATCCAATTAAATAAACTGTTAAAATAACAGGAACACCACGAAAAATATCTGTAAATGCGGCTCCAAAAATGCGAAGCGGAAATAAAGAAGGTGACTTTGCATCTCTGGCAAGTGCTATCATCAATCCTAAGACCGCGATTGCAGGCGCAGACCAGGCAAAAATCATGATATTTACAGTAAATGCATTTAACAATTTTGGAAAAGTTTTAGATAAAACTACTCCATTAAAAAAGCTCTTTTGAACTTTTTCCCAACCAGGTGTCATCGGGACGAATATAACAATAGTAACAATAACAAATATTGTACTTAAGGCAGCTACTAGTATCGATCGACGGCGTTGTTTTTGTTCATATTGTTCGCGGCGGGTTATTCCCGCCGCTTTATTGTTTTTCATTTTATTTTATTAAAGGAACACCTGTTGTGTCCTGTAACCATTGCGCTTCAATAGAAGCTAATATGCCATTTCCACTAATTGCATTCAAAGCTTTGTCTACACACACTTTCAAAGGATTTCCTTCTTCCATGAGCATACCAAACTGATCAGCACCATCACTTTCTGAAGATGGGAATTGGCCAATTACTTTTGAACCTTCTATCATAACTGCACTCAAAAATAGAGCTGTAGGAAGATCAAACATTGCAGCGTCAATTTGATTTGCAGTAATCGCAGCATTAACATCTGCATTATCACCATAAAGCAATGGAGCATTGTTTGGGACAACAGTTGATGCTATTTTTTGGACAGCTGTTGTTGATCCAACGGCTCCCCATTTTAGACTCTTTAAAGCTTCTATGGTTGCAGAAGTATCAGTTGCACCTGAACCAACAAGCACTGCCATTGGTGCGGTATAATACGGCACCGAAAAGTCAACTACTTGATCGCGTTCTGCTGTAATAGAGTATTGTTGCATGTTGACATCAAAATTTTTCACACCAGGCTGTATGGCTTCATCAAATGAAGATCGCACCCATACTACATCTTGTTTAGAAAAACCCATTTCTTCTGCTACAGCATATGCAACAGCAGCTTCAAAACCTTGACCACTTTCTGGCGCATCATCTAAAACCCACGGAAAGTAGGCCGGGTTACCTGTTGCTATGGTAAATTTACCTTTTTCAAGTGTCTTGCCAGATGCGCAGTGACCATCTGCAAATGCATTTGTGGCTAAAAGCGCCAATGCGACCGCAGAAACTATCATTTTTTTTGACATTCTTAAAACCTTTTTTGTTATTGAATTTATTTACAATAACACTTCAAAAAAAGGTGTCTAGTAGGAGAATTTGATCTTAATATTTTCTTAAAATATAAACTCATTTTTCAATGTAAAAAAAGAATGGGCACTAAGAATGCCCATTCAATGCACTGCTCAAGTAAATAAAATTTAACTCAGGTCTACCATTATTGCGCCAGCAGTTGTGCCAACAACTTTACCTGGCATTTTTTCTAAAGCTGTAGCTCGCATTCTTTCAATCGCTGCTTGTGCGGTTTCAGCATCTGGCCATGTGAGCATAGTTCGAACTGTTTTTTCTCCTGTTTGAGTTGCTTTAAAGCTAGTGGCACCTGCAGCTTGCATCATAGGCCACATGCCTTTAGCGGTATCCTGAGCACCATCAATATCTTCAAATTCCCAATCAGTAAAAGTTGCAAACATTTTTATTCCTCTCAATTAATAATAAATTAAATCACTCACCCCAAGCGCCATGAAATTCATAGGCAACAGCTTGTGTGTCTCCTTCAATCCAAGCATCATGTCCTGGATCTATAGCATAAGCATCACCGGCTGAATAAGTGACTTGAGTACCATCATCATGTCGACAGGTTATTGATCCTTCAACTATTACGCCCAAATGCTTTGCTTTACAGCTATCAGTTCCAACTAGAGGTTTGATATCATCAGACCATTTCCAACCTGGTTGAATCGTTAACTTCATCACCCTTTGACCACTAATATTCACAGTTTCTACACGTGCATTGTTTGGCGTACTTACTTCATCTGCATCTTTTTCAAAATTCTTAACTTCAATTGTAGCCATTTTTATATTCTCCTAATCTAATAATGTTGCGCCAGTTTCCATACGAATTATTTGGCCATCTTTTAGTGTTGAAACACCCATAACTGCTTCTCTGGTTCCATCAGGATATGACATGAAATTATGTGTCACTAAAATGTCGTCATTTTCATAAACACATCTTGATGACTCTTGAATGAACTTATCATTAGCCATCATTCCGGTAACCATTTCGGCCCACTCTGATTTTGAAAATTCATTACCAGATTTGTGAAAAACAAACACACAATCTTCGTGGAGTAAATCCAAATAAGCTTTGGTGTCACGGTCAGCCATTGTAGCATTTAATTGATCATATATTCCCATTTTAGGTACCTCAATAAAAAGATTCATCACTCATTGGAGTGATAACTGTAGTTTCTAATAATGCACCCGCAGCTGCTCTTTTCGCTTTAAGTTCTTCATCTCCTCCAAAAGCTTGTAACGCTTCTTTTGAATCAAACTCCATAATAACCATCATTTTATTGTCATCATTGGCCTCAGAACCCGCAAAAATCAATTTACCGCCAATTGCTTCAAGTCTGGCTATATTTTCAAAATACATTTCTTTCCATGGCGCAAAACCACGCGAGAGATCTTGTGTTAATTTAAGTATCATAATGAGTCTCCTTACTCTAAAGTTATTTCTAAATTATCAAAATATATAAAATAGTATTGCCAAAAATTTTTGAAAGTATACTTTCATATTAATACCAGTTTTATTTATGAAGGGGTTTCATATGCTTGATTTCAATAACAACCAGTCATGCCCGATTGGTCTTGCTGCAGAATTAATCGGTGATAAATGGTCGATTATTATACTACGTGATATTTCTGTACTTAATCGCCAGACATACAGCCAGTTGTATAATAAAAGTTTAGAGGGTATCTCTTCAGCCACTTTAGCTAAACGCCTCAAACGACTTCTAGATATTGGAATGCTAACAGTTAGCAATGACAAATTGCATTCTCAGAAAAAAATCTACTCACTAACAGAAGCCGCTATTGAATTTGTTCCTATTATATTTGATCTGGCTCACTGGAGTAATACTTATCACAAACCAAGCCCTGAATATGTAAAGCCCATAAAAGATTATATGGGAGGAAATAAAAAATTAATTAAAGAATTCCAGGATGGATTACGTAAAATTCATTTACGCAAAATTCCAATAGATAAAGTTGATCAAATTTTTCAAAGTCTTGCTAAGATATAATTATTATAATGAATAATTCGACCCTTTTTTTTCAAACAAACAGTGCTTGGATTACGTTAGGCGTCATTGCTCTAATGTTCATTATGTTTTTAAAAGAGACATATTCAACTGAAATAGTTGCCTTAATTGGTGTATCAATATTATTGATTTCAGGTGTTTTGCCCTATGAAATAGCTGTTATGGTTTTATCAAATCCAGCACCTTGGACAATTGCTGCAATGTTTATCATCGTAGGAGCACTTGTCCGAACTGGTTCTCTAAATTCATTTACACAATTGGTAGAAAAACAAGCGCAACAGAATCCAGCCCGTGCAATTTTTGGAGCTTTATTATTTGTTGCTTTTGCAAGTTCAATAATGAATAACACCCCATTAGTAGTCGTAATGATACCAGTTTTTGTTCAATTATCTCGCACTTTAGGCACATCAGCTTCTAAGTTACTGATACCTCTAAGTTATGCAGCAATAGTAGGCGGCACATTAACACTTTTAGGCACATCAACTAATCTTTTAGTTGATGGGGTAGCGCGAGCATCAGGCCTTGAACCGTTTGGTATTTTCGAAATATTACCAGTTGGTATCGTAGTTGTATTATGGACTTTTTTATATCTTTATATTGTTGGCCCAAGACTTCTTCCAGACCGCTTGAGTATGGCGACATTATTAACCGACAAGTCAAAAATGCGTTTTTTTACTGAGGTTACAATTCCCTCAGGAAGTAATTTAATCGGGTCAAACGCTTTAGATGTTCAATTATTTAAAAGAGACGGTGTAAGGTTAATAGATGTGGTTCGAAAAAATTCATCCTTCAGAGATAATTTAAATACTTTAAAATTAAAAAAAGGAGATCATATAGTTTTGCGCACAGCCATGTCTGAAATTTTATCACTTCAAGCTACTTCGGATTTACGTGATGTTGATCAGATATCATCTACTGAAACCATAACAGTTGAAGTTCTAATTACTCCAAACTGTAAAATGGTTGGGCAAACTTTTAAATCTCTTCATTTGAGGCGTAATTATGCAGTTTATACTCTAGCCGTGCATCGTCGCGATACAAATATTGATCAACAAATAAATACCCTAACAGTTCAAGTTGGTGATACTTTGCTTTTAGAAGGTGCTCCAGAAGATATTGCGCGGTTAGCTGAAGAAATGAATCTTGGAGACGTTTCACAACCATCAGAACGAGCATTTAGGCGTAATCATGCATGGATTGCTATTTCTACATTATTTGCTGTTGTAGTTTTAGCAGCTTTTAACATTGCACCAATTTTGCTTTTAGCAATACTTGGAATGACAGTTGTTCTCATGACTAAATGTATTGATGCTGATGAAGCATTCTCTTTTGTGGATGGTAGATTGCTTTCATTAATTTTTGCTATGCTTTGTGTTGGAGCAGCCTTACAATCATCAGGTGCCGTCATTCTTATAGCGAACACAATATCTCCTTTTATTAACTCTTTTCCACCATTTTTCATTATACTTACAATATATCTAATATCTTCAATTTTAACGGAATTAGTAAGCAATAACGCTGTAGCAGTTTTAATGACCCCTATTGCGATTGGATTAGCCACAACATTAGGCCTAGATCCAAGGCCTCTTGTTGTGGCTATAATGATAGCTGCGAGCGCAAGTTTTTCGACTCCTATTGGCTATCAAACAAATACGTTAATATATGGCCCAGGTGGTTATAAATTTATTGATTTCTTGAAATTTGGAATTCCCCTAAATCTTTCATTAGCGCCAATTGTAAGCTTTATAATTCCACTGGTTTGGCCACTATAATTTATGTTTAAAATCTTTAGTGACAATTCAATTCGATAAACATCTAATTTCATAATATTGCAAATTATGCATAGCGGAATTGCAAATGTGTTTGTTGTTCTATTGCTGCATTCATCTTAATTAAAGAAAAAAAAGGATGAATAACATGACAACAGCAATTATGAATTTTACGTTTGCACCACTTGCAGGCGCATTCAGTGGTTTCCACTCATTTTTCTACTCATTAAGTAAAGCACGTGCAGCTTCCGAACTATATAGAATGGGTTACACAGAAGAAGCTAAAAAATTAATGCTTAAATAACATCTTACGAAAAAATAAAAAAAAATGTTCCAATTAATCAAAATTGGAACATAAAAATTTCAAAAATATCTCTTTATGACAAATAAAGGATATCCTGCATTCTATATAATAAGAAACAATATCCAGCACCAAAAACCAACGGTGCAACTACCGCCTCTGCTGTATAAACAACACCTTCATCAACCGCAACTTTTGCTGAGGTAGTCCTCCAGCTTAAAAACGCTGCAATAGCCGCTTGAACAATAAAGTATGTAAATAAATACCAAGCTCCTTCCAAACCATTAAATAGTAAAATCAAGTGCATTATTACCGCCGCAGCAGCAAAAGAACCAACAAAGCCACCAATAATAGTTGCAGTTCTACTTATATTGAATTTCCCATAAAAAGCATCAATACCAAAAGACATTTGAAAAGCATACATTGCCCATCCTAAAGTGAGAGCAATGAAAACCACCAAATTTAAAATTCCACCAAAACTTTCTATCATTTTTTTCTCCTTTTAATTGTTAATAAAATATTCTTTAGGTTGATATTGGAGTTGATCCTGTCTCAACACTTACAATCAAACCATCTTTCTTAAGGCCAACCCAGACCACCGCTTCACACGAGCCGTTTGGAAATGTTATAAACGAATGAGTAACAAGTAGATCTTCATTCTCATAAATACATCTAACTTTATCACGTTTTAATTTATCCATCATTGGAGCGAACCTACCAAGCCACTCTTGCTTGTTCATTGAGGTTCCATTCGAATGCATTGTCATCTGCATATCTTCATGAAAACATTCAGCAGCACCAGCAATATCGCCTTTATCAAATGCTTCATTAAACTTATTAAATAACATCGTCATATTCTCTTTTAGGGCTTAATACCTTGTGAGGATACTACATGCATTTTAATTTATGTGAAGTACTTTAAAAATTACCAAATAAATTTAAGCTAGTTATTAAATATTAACGTTTAAATAAATTGCCTAAAGTAGCTAAAGGGATAGTGATTAATCCAACTCCAAATAATATTATGGCACCGCCTAAAAGCATCAACAATGTTGGTTCTTCTCCAAGAAATACGACACCTCCAAATAGCGAAAATATTGGAAGTAATAATAAGTACGGAGCAACTTTTCCTACATTGTGATTGCGAATTAAATTATTCCAAAGCAGATACCCAAGAGCAGTCATTACTAAACCCAAGTAAATGACCGCCCACCAGACTATTGAAGAAGCATTTTTAATTGCTTCTATTTGTCCAGTTTCAAATATTGCAGACATAAAAAATAGTTGTGGAACAGCAAATACAGCAACCCATGCAGTTATTTGCATAACCCTAATATCAATTAATTTCCTTATGAGAACTTGACCAATTGCCCATGCTAAACCTCCAAGAATAACAAGAAATACTGAACCTATATTTATTCTTATATCGTTTTGCAGTGTCATTATCGCGACGCCTGCAAATGCTAGTGCAATACCAATGAATGTTTTCTTTTCAGCTTTTTCTTTCAAAAATATAATGCCTAATATTACGAGAAATGGAACTTCGAGTTGAACAACGAGAGCTGTTATTCCAGCATCTAATCCCTTTAATCCGGTAAAAGTTAAACTATACTGAATAGCAGCAGCAATAATTGCAATTCCAAATAAACTGATTAGATGTTTTTTTGGGATTGGGACAAACCAAACTAATACAGATGCTGTCAACGTAAATCGGAGTGCCATCAATAATATGGGGGGAAAATGATCAATTGCACCTTTAGCAAACACCAAACCCATCCCCCAAACCAAAGGAACTGTTAAGGCCATCAGCACCTCAATTGGCTTTAATTTATTCAATTTTGAAGTACCTTATAGCTAAAAGAAAAATATATCTGTTTCTTAAATGATACATGATTATTTCAGATGTGTTTTGAATACTTCTACAAATTCGTCATCAACTATCCTAGTGGCGACAAACTACCATTGGAAATAAAGCTTGTATTTAAATAAAAAATACAAAGGTTAAGAATAATAATAACTGCTCAAACAAACTGTTTTACTTAAAGGCGAAATTGATGTCTCAAAATAAAAAAAAAGCTCTTATAATTTTGACTTCTCATACTGAACTTGGCTCTACAGGCCGAAAGACTGGGTTTTATTATGATGAAATGGCAACACCATACTGGAGATTAATTGATGCAGGATTTGATGTAGATATAGCATCAGTGAAAGGCGGAGTTGCACCTCCTGATCCAAAAACTTTAGTTGAACCAAATGATCGCCCCCCAATGGTCGCACGGTTTATGAATGATGATAAAGCGATATCAAAACTCAACAATTCATACACTTTAAAAGAATTAAATGGTGAGACATACGAATGTGTATTTTTACCCGGTGGTCATGGTACAATGTGGGATTTTGACACAAAAGACATTGGCAAAATTATTAGTGATGCATGGTCAGCAGGTGCTGTTGTAGGTGCGGTTTGCCATGGTCCATCTGGATTATTGCAAGCCAAGAGAACTAATGGAGAGCCACTTGTTAAAGGCCTAAAAGTAAATAGTTTTACTGATGCAGAAACTGACCAAATAGGGCTTACAGGAATAGAACCTTTTTTACTTGAAAGTAGATTACGTGAATTAGGCGCTAAATTTGAATGTAGTAAAAATTTCACAAGCCATGCTGTTCGTGATGGGCGCTTAGTTACTGGTCAAAATCCACAATCAACTCAAGCAGTGTCAAAATTATTGATAGAAGCTATTGATGACACATTGTGAAATAAGAAAATCATTAAAAGTATACTTTCTGTAAAGATTCTAAATACTTGCACAATCATTAATCTGATGAGAGTATTAAGCTTTAATCTAGACTGTTTAGGGAGAACATTCAGATGGATAATGATGGGCTCAAAGGATGGAACCATGTTCCAACTTTACCTCTTAAAGTTTCACCATTTTTTAGATGGCCATTACGTCCATTGGAAATGGTCACATGGATTTGGAACTCGTGGTTTCTAATTACCGAAAAACTAATTATTGTATGTATTGCAATCATTTCCTTTTATTGGTTTCAACCCCCACTTAGTGAAATAAAAACTCTGGCTTTTGGTTGGGTTTTTGAGATGTATATCCGAAATATAATATTAATGACCATCGTTGCAGGTGGCCTTCATCTATATTTTTATACATTCACCAAACAGGGAAAAAAATTACGTTTTGATCCACGGCCATTAATGAAAAACGGACGGCAATTTACCCTTGGTGGGCAAATAAAAGACAACATGTTTTGGACTCTTGCAAGTGGAGTAACAATATGGACAATTTATGAAGTCCTCATGTTTTGGGCACTAGCAAACGGATATGCTCCTTTACTTACTTGGGCAGCACATCCTGTTTGGTTCATTATGATGTTTTTACTAATTCCAATTTGGGAAAGCTTTTATTTTTATTGGATTCACCGCTTTTTGCATATTCCATTTTTATACAAACACGTACATGCCTTACACCACCGCAATATAAATGTTGGCCCTTGGTCTGGATTATCGATGCATCCAGTAGAGCATGTGATTTTCTTAGGATCTGTAATGATTCATTGGATTATTGCCGCTCACCCTGTGCACATCCTTTTTCATTTACAGTATTATGCATTAACCGCTGCAACGACACATACTGGCTTTGAGGGTGTAGCTGTAAAAGATGAGAACAGACTAGCTCTAGGTACGTTTCATCACCAGATGCACCATCGCTATTTTGAATGTAACTATGGGTCTCTTGAAATTCCATGGGATAAATTCTTTGGATCATTTCATGATGGTACAGTTGAAGCGGATAAGCGAATGAAAGAACGCCGTATTCGCATGATGGGAAATTAAAGCTCAACAAAGGGTTAGATATGAAAATTCGTAATTTCCATAAATCTGATTTTTCTTCCGTTAAATCAATTTACCAACAAGGTATAGATACTGGAAATGCAACTTTCCAAAAAAAAGCAAAAGGATGGAATGAATGGAACTTATCATTTTTATCTTCATGCAGGATTGTTGCTGAGATGAATGGTGAAGTTGTCGGATGGGCTGCTTTATCTCCTGCATCAAATCGTGCAGTTTACAATGGAGTGGCCGAGGTCAGCATCTATATTGCAAAAAATTATGCGAACTATGGAATTGGGAATTCACTACTTTCTGAACTCATTTCATCATCTGAAAATGAAGGCATTTGGACACTTCAAGCAGGCATTTTTCCTGAAAATGAATCAAGCATAGCCATACATACCAAAAATGGTTTTAAAAAATTAGGGCTTCGAAAAAAATTAGGTAAAATGAATGGTGTTTGGAGAGATATCTTATTTATGGAACGTAGAAGTAAAGTCGTTGGAATTTAGTTAAATAAATAAGAAGAGTATTAAAAGTGGAGAGAATATGTCTGGTAATCTAAGTTTTAGTGATCTTAAATCTCATGTAGAGAAAGGAGAAATTGATACTATTCTCGCATGTATAGTTGATATGCAAGGTCGGCTAATGGGGAAACGATTGGTTGCCCAATTTTTTATTGAAACTGGCTGGGAAGAAACCCATTGCTGTAATTATTTACTAGCAACTGATTTGGAAATGACTACACCAGATGGTTATGCCTCAACATCATGGGAAAGTGGTTATGGAGATTACGTAATGAAGCCAGACCTAGAAACAATTCGACTTGCCCCTTGGCAAGAAGGTTGTGCTCTGGTCCTATGTGATATCTTGGACCACGCTACTCATAAAGAAGTCCCCTTTTCTCCACGATCGATGCTTAAGTCGCAAATTAAAAGATTAGAAGAAAAAGGCTTTTCAGCAATCACTGCAACTGAATTAGAATTTTTCTTATTCCAAGGCACACATGATGAAATTCATTCAAATGGTTTTCAAAACTTAAAACCAATATCAAACTACAATGAAGATTATCACATCTTCCAAACATCAAAAGAAGAATATGTAATGCGCCCAGTGCGAAATAACCTTCTCAAGATGGGTATACCAGTTGAGGGATCAAAGGGTGAAGCGGAAGCTGGCCAAGAAGAAATAAACATAAAATATGCTGATGCAATGTTGACAGCAGATCATCATACACTTGCCAAACATACAATAAAAGAAATTGCACACCAAAATGGTGTCGCGGCTACTTTTTTGCCAAAATGGCATAAAGATCGTGTTGGGAGTGCATCCCATATTCATCAATCTCTATGGAAAAATGGAATCAATGCTTTTTTTGATTCAGATCGAGATATTGGAAAATCTAAATTGATGGATCACTATATAGCAGGACTTATGAAATATGCCGCTGAGTATACATATTTCGTCGCACCTTATGTGAATAGCTACAAACGCTTTGCAAAAGGTACATTTGCCCCAACACAAGTAGTTTGGTCTATTGATAATCGAACAGCAGCTTATCGATTGTGTGGAGCAGATAGCAATGCAATTCGCATCGAAGTTCGTACACCCGGTGCAGATATGAATCCTTATTTAGCTCAGGCGGCTATTTTAGCAGCGGGTTTAAAAGGTATTGAGGAAAAGCTTGAACTGATAGATCCCTACAAAGGTGATGCATATTCAGACGATGAAAAAAATCATATCCCACGAACTTTACGTGATGCACGTGATGCAATGATTAAATCAAATATGCTACAAGATGCTTTTGGTGATGAAGTCATGGCGCACTATGCTCGAGCAGCAGAAGTAGAAATTGAAGAATTTGATCAGGTTGTAACTGATTGGGAGATCGCACGTGGATTTGAAAGAGCTTAAAACATGACTATTAAATGCATATCACCCATAGACGGGTCTATTTATGCAGAACGCCCAATATTATCTCGAAGTGAGGCTGATGCTGCTGTGACACGTGCAAAAATTGCACAAAGAAAATGGAATATGCACCCAATCGAAGAACGTATTGAATTGGTAAAGGCAGGCGTAGCGGCAATTGGTGCAATGAACGAGGAAATTGTTCCAGAAATAGCATGGCAAATGGGGAGACCCGTTCGCTATGGCGGCGAGTTTGGTGGGTTTAACGAACGTGCTAGTTATATGGCTGACATAGCAATAGATGCTTTGGCTCCTATTGAAATCGAAAATAGCGATAATTTCAGACGGGTGATTAAAAGAGTCCCACATGGACTTGTGCTTGTTGTAGCACCTTGGAATTATCCATTTATGACTGCTATTAATACAATTGCTCCTGCACTGATTGCAGGGAACGCAGTTATGTTGAAACATGCCTCTCAAACACCTCTTGTTGGTGAGCGCTTGGCAAAAGCATTTCATTCTGTTGGGATTCCTATAGATGTATTTCAAAATGTATTCCTAGATCACGATACAACATCAGGCTTAATATCTGATCGAGCCTTTAACTTTATAAACTTTACAGGTTCAGTTGGTGGCGGAATAGCAATGGAAAAAGCCGCAGCTGGAACATTTACTGGCATTGGGTTAGAGCTTGGTGGCAAAGATCCAGGTTATGTAATGGAAGATGCGAATTTAGATTCTGCAGTTGAAACATTAATAGATGGAGCGATGTTCAACTCAGGGCAATGTTGTTGTGGAATTGAACGCATTTATGTAATTGAAAGTTTGTTTGACGATTTTATCAAAAAGGCTGTGGCAATCGTAAATCAATACAAGTTAGGAAACCCTTTAGATCCAGAAACAACAATTGGTCCAATGGCTCATGTTCGTTTTGCTGACGAAGTACGCGCGCAAACTCAAGAAGCTATCAAGGATGGTGCAAAAGCGCATATAGACCCTTGTCTCTTTCCAATGGATGATGGTGCATATTTAATGCCACAAATCCTGACTAATGTAACTCATGATATGCGCATTATGCGTGAAGAAAGCTTTGGACCAGTTGTTGGTATAATGCCTGTAAAAAATGATGAGGAAGCAATTAAACTTATGAATGATAGCAACTTTGGATTAACTGCCTCATTATGGACAAAAGATATTAATCGCGCTGAAGCGATTGCAGATAAAATTGATACAGGCACAGTTTTTATGAACCGTGCTGATTATTTAGATCCCGCATTATGCTGGACTGGGTGTAAAGAAACAGGTCGTGGTGGTGGATTATCAATAATTGGATATCACAACATAACCCGCCCAAAATCATATCACCTAAAGAAAGGTTAAGCGCATGGCTTTAAAAGCAAACTGGTCCTACCCAACAGCTATAAGATTTGGAGCTGGACGAATTTCTGAGATAGCTGATGCTTGTTTAGTTTCAGGCATTAAGAATCCACTCTTAATAACAGATCGTGGTTTAGCAGGAATGGAAATCACTCAAAAGACACTTGATTTACTTGATGAAGCTGGTTTAGGGCGTGCTATTTTTGCAGATGTTGATCCAAATCCTAATGAAAAAAATGCTGCAGCAGGTGTTGCTGCTTATAAAGCGGGCAATCATGACGGTGTTGTTGCCTTTGGAGGTGGATCTGGTTTGGATCTTGGAAAAGTTGTTGCTTTTTTAGCTGGTCAAACCCGCCCAATTTGGGATTTTGAGGATATAGATGATTGGTGGACAAGAGCTAATTCAGATGTAATTGCGCCAATTGTAGCTGTTCCAACAACTGCAGGAACAGGATCTGAGGTTGGCAGAGCATCCGTTATTACAAATTCAACAACACAGCAGAAAAAAATTATTTTTCATCCAAAGTTTCTACCAACAGTGGTAATTTGTGATCCTGAACTAACAGTAGGAATGCCCAAGTTTATTACAGCAGGTACAGGCCTTGATGCTTTTGCGCACTGTGTTGAAGCATATTGTTCGCCACATTACCACCCTATGTCACAAGGCATGGCGCTTGAGGGAATGCGATTAGTCAAAGAATATCTACCTCGCGCATATACTGACGGTACAGACCTTGAAGCTCGCTCTCATATGATGAGTGCAGCAGCTATGGGTGCAACTGCATTCCAGAAAGGTTTAGGTGCAATACATGCTCTGTCTCACCCCATTGGCGCAATTTACCATACACATCATGGCACAACGAATGCAGTTTGTATGCCAGCTGTACTTAGATTTAATAAACCTGCAATCAAAGATATTTTAGCAGAAGCTGCAAATTATCTTGATATATCTGGTGGATTTGATGGATTTTGTAAATTTGTTGATGAATTAAATGATAGCTTGGCTATACCAAAATCCTTAGCAGGCTTGGGTATAGAAAAACCTGATATAGATCGTATCGTTTCAGGTGCTTTAATTGATCCAAGTACCGGAGGAAATCCAATTAAGATGACGGAAAAAAATACTCGGAAACTTATTATTGAAATATGTTAAATAGCATTATGTATCATTGCTGCATTGAGTCAAAAAACCATACATTGCGTTTGAAAAATGCTTAGTCTTATTCATAAAACTTTTAGGCACCCTCATTTATTATTTAAAGCTTAAATAAATTATTAGAAAACAATGATAATATTGATTTTGGTATTAGAAAATTATTTAAACGAAACAATCAAAAGCGACCAATGTTCAGGTCGTATTTGAATTAGACTTACACAAAAATATTAACATCTTATTAATTAAAATTAAAATTAAAATTCTAGGAGGCTTTTATGAAAGACTGTTTAACCTTGCCAGGCGGTCTTCTGACGGAAGAGCAAAAAGAGGCATATTGGAACGATGGGTATCTTTTCCCAATCAATGTTGCGAATGCATCACAATCAAATAATTGGCGTAATTCCTTAGAGAAAATTGAACAAGATTGGCTAGACAATGGCCTGAAATTACCACTCAACACATACAAACGCGTAAACGCGCAAGTGGTTATGCCCTTAGCCTGTGAAATTGGATTACATGCTCCAATTCTTGATGCAGTTGAAGGAATACTTGGCCCTGATGTAATGTTATACTCTGTAGAGTTTCTAACCAAAGAAGCACATACAAAGCACGTTGTTACCATGCATCAAGACCTTGCATATTGGGGGATGGGAGACATGGACAATATTCTTACAGCGTGGTTAGCATTGTCACCAGCGACAACTGCATCAGGTTGTATGGACTTTGTTTGTGGAAGTCATAAAAATGAAATTTTGGCTCACGAAGACAGTTTTGATGAACATAATCTTTTGTCACGTGGTCAAGAAATAAAAGTTGATGTAGCAAGTTCAGATAAAGTTTCTGTAGAGCTAAATCCTGGCAGCATAAGTTTACACCATGGTCTTACTATCCATGGGTCTGGACCAAATAAGTCAGATGATCGCCGTATAGGCGTGGCAATTAGATATGTCTCTGCCAAAATGCGCAAAGCCGGTGGTGTTAAAGATTACGCAATTTCAGCAAGGGGTACATATAACAATAACAGTTTTACTACTTACAACCCACCTACTTCATTATTTGATGCCAATAGTATGGCATTGTATGAAGAAATAAGAGCAGAACAAGCTAAGGTTATGATGGCAGGTGCACAAAAAGGCAGTTCTATATATTAATCTGTAATATTTGCTTTGATAAAGCACTGTACAGCTATTTTCCCATCAACTTTTACTTCAACACAATCGCCTGGTTGAACTTTGTGTAATCCAAGAGCAGTCCCACCCAAGATAATATTATCAGCCGTCATTTTTAAATCATGATTATACAAATGAGTTTTAAGCCAATTTGTAGAAGATTTTGGTCCACCTTTCATTGGCCAAAGTTCACCAGAATCTATTACAGATCCATTTACTTCTAAAGATAGCAGAGATGATTCATTATATGCCTCAGGTGAAGTTTGCCAATTCTTATTTGAAATAATGATACCTTTATTCAGTCCATTATTGGCAATCAATTCTGATAATGATTTTTTTGGCGCTCGAAAAACAAAATTGTGTAATTCAATTATTGGATAGACAGATATTATTTTGTCATTTTCACCTATTTTAATCGCCATCTCTGCTTCAATTGCCAGATTTAAAAAATTATTAGCGTTTAAAATTACACCACTTTGATGAACTTCACTGTCAAATAAGGTCCCTCGAATTGGACCTTTCATACCAAAAAGCTTGGTTGTTCCTGGACCTGTACATCCAACTTTATAACCAATTACTTTTTCACCCTCTTTCAACCTTAAACCAACTACTGCATCCTGAATTGCATAAGCTTCATCAATAGTTAGTTCAAAATTCTCTTCAGCAAAACAAGTACCAGGATTTACCTGCCTAAAGTCGTCCAGTTGTTTTCTTGCTAAATCATCTAAGTTATTCATAGTTTCTATGCAGCCCTTTTTTCGACCTAGAAATAGATCATGAAAAGTTATTTATATTCTAACTTATTAAAGCCATAATAAATTATTTATTCAAGAATTTGCTTCAAAAATTGTTCAAAGGCTAAGTGATAGTGGTGTTAAATTATTATCTTAGTTTGATAACTTTTGGATAAGATTTCTTATGTAAAAACCACTCGTATTTGGAGTTTTTGAAAATCGACGCCTTATTCCATCTGCCGAAAGTAAAATTTTTTCTCCAGAAATTTCTGATTTCAATGTATAGTGAGGTATTTGACAAAACGTTATATTGGACTGTTTTAAGAATTTCTCACCAGTTTTTTTATCATAAAGATAACAATTCTCATTAGGTAAAATTTTTGTTTTTTCGAGCATTAAGACGCCTAATCATTTCCGATAGGGCCTTTTTTTAAAGTGGGCTAGTGACCGACCACCTATTTTATATTTATCAAATAAAAATAAAAAATCAAGAATAATACTTAGAGGCCGGCCTTATTATAATCTAGAGTAATAAAAAATCTTATCACTCACGTTTCATTACTGGCGTAACTTCTAGGTGCCCCATTTCTAAAATTGGATCAAATGCTGCATCTAAAGCCTCAAAAGTATCAGCCTCACATACAATGAACAAAGTATGCTCTAGTCTGTTTGAATATTGGGCGTGTACCTTTACACCATGATCGCCAAGGTTAGCTAATGTTTCCTTGAAGAGTGGGCCTTTTTCAGGGTCATGCGTCTGGCATGTAGAATAATCATGTGAAGACTGAATCATAAATAACATTATTAATTTCCTTTCTCTTATCGAATTAAAAAGTGCAGATTTTTATACAGAGCTGTAAAGCAGATCTCCACTTAATGGGATTGTATGTTTATTATCCTCATCATACTCTTGCAATAAGTGTCGCTGATCATCTAACCATTTAACACCATCAGAAGCATCTTTTTCTAATATACTTGCATCCCTAATTACAATCGCATGAAGCTCATCACCAGATCGCATTAGATGAAATATACGATGTTTTCTTTCGTTAAAAGATGTTAAATTCTTCACAAATTCATCGAAACATTCAGACTTCGGTTTAAATCTTATAATTGATAGTTTTTGCATATCTACCTCCATTAGTGTCAAAGTCAGACTGCCAGATAATATATCCATCCGCAAACTTTTTCTCTAAAAATTGAGGCAATAACAAATTGTGATTCATATAAAACTATCAATTATACAAACAACTTGTATTCAACTGTTGCTCCCTCAGAGGCGAATAAACACCGCTAAGTATTACTCATTATAATTCTTCACTTTACGCACTATGTATGTAGAAATGAGACAGTAAATAATTAATAAAAAGGAATAATCTTATGCCCAACTTGTTAGTAACGGTAAAAATTTCCAAAGGCTTTAAAACTTGGACAGAAATGGCGAAATCAATGGAGGAAAAGGCTGGATCAGAAGGGGCAAAAGTTATTTGGGCTGCAGCCAATCCTGATGAAACATCTATCTATGTCATGATGGATGTTCCAAACCCAGAATTTATGCAAACATTTGGTTTGAGAGAAGATGTGAAAAAAGCTCGCGAAGACGCTGGCGCTGATGTTTCATCAACTACGGTTATTACTCAAATTGGCGATTACTGGTTATCAGATTAGCCCAATACTATTACTTGCCTAGGTCGCACTTCTATTTGCTGTTTCCGATATTGAAAACTTTTATACTAGCACTGAATTTATTCAACTCAGTTCCAACAAACTAATGATATCAATTCAGTGCTTATTTTTATTAATAGTAATAAAACCTAAATGAATATTTTATATCACAAACAAGGGTAAAGATTCCATTCTGCATTCCCCTCTGCATCAGAGTCATAAGTAAACATAAAATATTTCCCATTAAGCTCTGATAATGCTTCAGATGTAGTTTCGAACGAAGCGCCACCTCTAAATTCTGCACCACCATCTGCTTTCATATTTCCAATTCCATTGCATCTATATTTAGCAACACCTTCTGAACAAAATATAACTCCAGTGTTTGGGCATTCTCCTAACCATGAACCATCAGGTTGCATTTCAGCAGTAAATGTTGCTTGCGCCATCACATCATGGCCTAACAGTTTTCCTCCACCAGATATGCTAGTTTCCATTGCAGGCAACCCAAATTTACCAGAATCTATCGGATTATTAGTTTCCTTAAAGGTCATTGAACCAGTATTTTTTCCAAGCATTTTTTTCTCCATATTTGCTGTATATCTAGTAGCAATCAAATCTGAGATAAAAACTACTCTCATTTTAAGACTGCTTTTACCATTGTTAAGGTTATTACAGTATAGTGATAATATTATGAGAATTATTGGTGTTACTTTACGTAATTCTTCACATCATAGATAAATTATGCAGAAATTAAATTATAAATTAAAATTCAATTCAGGGAGAGCATAAAATGCCCGATACAATAATTAGTTTTACAACGATCGAATATCCTAACCAAGAAATGATGGATAAAGGACATGAAATATTTGATAAAGAAATGGCTACACTCGCTGATAAGCTGAGGCCACAAGGAATGATAAAATTCCACTCAAGCCGTCTATTTCTCCCTGAAGGGAAATTAATGATGGGCAACTGGCTTGAATATAAAGACATGGCTGCATTTGAAGTTTGCAACAAAATCTGGGAAAAAAACGGTGAAGAGTTTTTTGAAAAGTATGGTGAAATAATGGCAGAAGTAAAAATTACAGCTTACCGAGGCCAGGTCGTTCGCGATTGGTCTTAATCCTTACTGAAAGTTTATCATTTAAAAATTTTTCTAACCATTCATGCGAAAGTTTTAAATCATAGCGAGAAAAACTTATATCTTTATATAATATTGAAAGGCCTTGGGCAGCCCATTTAACTCCATTGCTATATGCAAGTTTGTATAAAAATTCTGCTCTTGTTAGATCCTTTGGCATAGCTTCCCCAAAATGATGAAGCGTAGCAAGTGCAAAAGTCGCAGCTGCGTATCCTATATCGTGTGAATGTTTTATATCAGTGATTGCTTTCTCATAGGATCCAGATCTTAGATAACCCCTAGCCCTTAAAAGATAATATCTACCTATATTATGATCTTGTATTTCGATTGCCTCGGTGCATGCGTCTATTAACTTTAAATATTGTAGATCTTCAAATTTAACAGGCGCAGTTTTTTTGAGTGGATCAGCTTCCAATGATCCAAGAATATCACAATTTTCAAGAGCAGTAACTTTACTTGCAAATGTAATAAATATCATAACTATAATAATGTGCATCATTTCAATCCAATCGAAACACTTTTGCCTCTTTGGAGATGGTATTATAAGCCACAAATTCTCCACTGCCTACTGATGCACCCGTAATGGCACTGATAGTTACCTGATGTGTTATCAGCAGTGTAACCCCCTCTTTGAATTCTTCAAATCTTGAGTTTAATTGTTGTAATGTTTTAGCTTTATCTGCATATCCCTGAAAAAAAGAATTCAAACCCGAAAAGGTTTCCCAGTGGCCTAGACCCATAAGTTCAGCAGTTTCCTTACAACGACACCACTCGCTTGATAATATCTGATTAAAGCGGAAACCACTTTGAATGATTGCCGCACCAATAGCTTGCGCTTGCGCCTTACCTCTTTTGTCTAAATTTCTTTGACTATTGCAATTGTTTATTGAGAAATTAATAGGGTCCCCAAATCCAGGTGCTAGAGCATGGCGCATGAATAGAACATTAGCGTTTACATCTGATATTGAGTCTCTGAGTTTACTCTGGCTTTCAGCAACAACATGATTAGAGAGCAATACAGAAAATATTACTATGATGGCGATACGATTAATCATAACACTATCTTACTCGCAGATTATATATGCTCAATAAATAGTTTTAGTTATCGTATATTCACTTTATGTTCAGAAACCAATTCCTCTAAAAATCTCTAGTTTTTTATAAATTAAATACTAAATATATTTTGTAAGGGATATAATATTTGCTTCTAGCTATTAATATTTAAACTGTTGCGGGGAGTTTGGTGGACATACCCCAATCCACCTAAAGCCTCAACGTAGGATTCCTTACTGGGGTATATATAATTTGGGGATTTTGATTTGTTCAAAATCCCCAGTTTTACTAGCCAAACATATCTGCAGTTATACCTGCATACCATCCCTCAGACTCTTCATAAGTTGCTTTTCGTAAATCAGCACTTTCATTTGTTGCTGAAATAAAACCATCAACCTTAGCAATCTTCTCATCTGTTGCTTTATATGTGGCACCTACTTTTATACCATCATTTTTATGAACTAAAGACCAACATGTATTTGAAAATTTTGCAGGGAATACTTTAGAGCCCGTCAGTGAACCACGTACTGCATTTGCGCAAACCTTTGCCTGACTGTTAGCTGAAAAACCAGATTTTGGCATATCACCCTGATGTGATGCATCACCTAATACATAGATATCAGCATTTGCTTTAGAAGACATATCCGAAGCATTAACTGGTGCAAAATTTCCCTTAGTAACACCAGCTAATTCTGCAATACGACC
>ERZ651776.1558-NODE-1558-length-27188-cov-8.287780_pt1 | contig 27188 bp, 26 predicted proteins | sample MGYA00514761_ERZ651776 | MGnify/ENA metagenome assembly ERZ651776 | reverse complement strand
TTGTGGTGAAACCATTTAATAAGGTTTTGCCTTAATGGCCTACAATTCCTTTAATAATTCAAGGATAATTTGGCACTTTTTAGAAACCCGTTCATTGAAGGGTGACCAGAACGTAACAGACTTATAATGATTACAGTTAAGAACTTATCAAAACATTTTGGCGGTATTAAAGCAGTTGACGGTGTAGATTTGCATATTGATAGAGGTTCAATTACTGGTCTAGTTGGACCAAACGGCGCTGGAAAAACGACAATGTTTAATCTCATAGCTGGACTCTATCAGCCCACTGAAGGTGAAATTATTCTTGATGGTGAAGACGTCACCGAACTTACATCGCACCAGCTTTTTCATAAGGGCTTATTGAGAACATTTCAAATTGCTCATGAATTCCCTACTCTTAGTGTTCTTGAGAACTTAATGATGGTGCCAGCCAATCAGCTGGGTGAAAATTTGATGAATACTTGGTTAAAGCGAAAGCAAATACATGAGGAAGAGAAAGCCCTTCAAGCCAAAGCAGAAGAAGTTGTTGATTTTCTGAGTATTAGTCATCTTAAGAATGAAAGTGCAGGAAATCTTTCGGGTGGCCAGAAAAAATTATTGGAGTTAGCAAGGACAATGATGGTTGATGCCAAAGTTGTTCTTCTTGATGAAGTGGGTGCAGGAGTTAATAGGACACTCCTTAAACAAATCGGCGATGCAATCATCAGACTCAATGAAGAAAGAGGCTATACATTTTGTATGATTGAGCACGATATGGATTTTATTTCTAGACTTTGTGATCCAGTTGTAGTTCTTGCAGAAGGTCAAATTTTAACAAGTGGAACTCCTGATGAAATTAAGAGTAGTGATGCAGTTATTGAGGCCTATTTAGGCAAAGGAATTAAAACTGAGGCGACTCATTAATGGCTTATCTTGAAGGTAAAAATCTGGTTGCTTCTTATGGCGTAGTTCCAATTCTTCACGAGTGTTCTGTTGAGGTTGAAAAGGGTGAATTGGCAGTCATTGTTGGCCCAAATGGAGCGGGTAAATCGACTGTTATGAGGGTTCTTTTAGGAATGTTAGATGCAACTTCAGGCTCAGTGACACTAGATGGTAAAGATATTTCTATGCTTTCTACTCAGGATAGAATCGGTATGGGCTTAGCATTCGTCCCTCAAACTAAAAATGTTTTTCCGTCAATGACAGTTGAGGAAAACCTTGAAATGGGCGGTTTTATTAGGAAAGATGACATCAGTAAAACGATTCAAGAGGTCTATGAATTGTTTCCAATACTTTATGACAAACGTAAACAATTAGCTGTTCAGTTGTCAGGCGGCCAAAGACAACAGGTTGCTTTTGGTAGGGCTATGATGACCAAACCATCAGTAATGCTCCTAGATGAACCAACTGCAGGCGTTTCGCCTATTGTCATGGATGAAATTTTTTCGAACATATTGGATGTGAGAAATGCTGGAATGGCCGTTTTAATGGTTGAGCAGAATGCCCAGCAAGCATTGAATATTGCGGATAAGGGCTTTGTTCTTGTCTCTGGACGCAATGAACATACTGGAACTGGAAAGGAACTTATCAATGATCGCGAAGTTCGAAAGAAATTTTTGGGGGGATAGATGTCAGATTCAATCGATATAATTAATGCTTTCGCCCTAATGACAAATTTTGTCATTCTTCCTGCTTTATCATATGGCTCTCAGTTGGCGCTTGGCGCTCTTGCAGTGACCTTAGTATATTCAATTTTGAGGTTTTCCAACTTTGCTCAGGGTGATAGCATGGCTTTTGGAACGATGCTTGTTATTCTAATTAGTGGTTATATGATTAGCAAAGGTTGGACCATAACAGGCTTTCCTACCGCTATTTTGGCAATTCCATTGGCTTTAATTGGTATGTCAATTTACCTACTTACTATGGACAGGCTGGTCTACAGACATTATAGAAAAATTAAGGCCAAGCAAAATATTGTTGGTATTACTGCATCAATTGGTGTGATGTTTGTCACTGGTGGTATCGTTAGATTTATATTAGGCGCCTCTGCACAAAGATTTGGGGACGGTGAGCGATTTATTTTTTCTGTTAGAGAATTCAAAGCCTTTACTGGACTTGAACAGGGGATTGCATTTAAAACATCTCAATTTTTAACTATAACTCTTGCCATATTGTTGGTTGCTTTTCTATTCTATTTTTTACAAAAAACAAAAACTGGAAAAGCCATGCGAGCTTATTCTGATAATACAGAGTTAGCTCTTCTTTCTGGTATTGACCCAGATAAAGTCGTTCAAATAACCTGGCTACTTGTTGCCCTTTTTACAACGATTGCTGGAACACTTTATGGCCTAGATAAAGGCTTTGCCCCTCAACAGTATCATTTGTTGCTTTTACCAATTTTTGCCTCAGTGATTGTAGGAGGTATTGGTTCACCCATTGGGGCAATTGCGGGAGCATTTTTGGTTGCATTTTCTGAGATACTGCTTACTTATGCTTATAAGAAATTTTTAATATATTTACTGCCACTCTCTATGCATCCGAGCTCACTTGTTCAGCTCATTGGAACAGAATACAAATACGCAATATCCTTTGTTATTTTGGTGATTGTTCTTTTAATAAGGCCTACAGGAATATTTAAAGGTAAGGTGATAGACGGTGAATAATATGAATACTTTGTTTCAGGCTAATAAAGCCATTGTCTACTTCACAATAATGGCATTGGTGCTTTTATTTGTGGGTTTAAACCAGTCTTGGGCACTAGCTCTTGGCATAATAAATATGTCATTAATATCAGCCATAATGGCTCTAGGTGTAAATATTCAATGGGGTTATGCAGGTTTAATGAATGTAGGAATTATGGGCTTCGCTGCACTAGGAGGCGTCAGTGTTGTTTTAATTGCTCAGCAGCCTGTTACTGAAGCGGTTGACGCTGGTGGTATTAAAATGCTTATTGCTTTGATTATGGGAGCAGCAACTATTACTGCAGGAATACTGCTCAATCGAAGAGGCGTGAATAAATGGCTAATAGCTGCGATTGTGGTTACTGGCTATCTTTTCACAAGATATTATTTCTCTGAAGCTGCAGATATTATTGAAAAAGTAGACCCTGCAATTACAGGCTACTTGGGCGGATTTGGGCTTCCAATTGCTTTTTCATGGATAGTAGGGGGAGTCATTGCGGCTGGAGCAGCCTGGTGGGTTGGAAAGATAACTTTAGGTTTAAGGACTGATTATCTTGCCATTGCAACTCTGGGTATTTCTGAAATTATTTTGTATGTTATTAAAAATGAAGATTGGTTTGTGAGAGGCCTTAAAAATGTTTATGGACTTCCAAGACCAGTCCCCTATGAAGTTGATATGCAACAATCTGAATGGTTTCAAAATGTAGTTACTTGGATTCATAAATCAGAGCTTCAATTGCTTTCTCAAACAGAACAAATTGATAAGCTAAGTGATTATGTCAGAGAAGCAGCTGTTGTTTTTGTCAAACTTTGTTATTCAGGTTTATTTATTGCAATTTTGGTTGCACTCATAGTTCTTTCTAATCTTGCTTTAAATTCTCCTTGGGGCAGAAAAGTAAGGGCGATCCGAGACAATGAGGTGGCAGCCTCAGCAATGGGAAAAGACATTAAGCGTCAGCATCTTCAAATTTTTGTTCTTGGCTCTGCAATTGTAGGAATAGCCGGAGCTTTATTGGTTACCTATGATGGAATATTTATACCAACTGCATATCTACCTCTACGGTTTACATTTTTAATCTGGGTGATGGTCATTCTTGGTGGTTCAGGCAATAATATGGGATCTGTTTTAGGTGCATTTATCATCTGGTTTATATGGATTCAATCAGGTCCTATGGGGCTTTGGTTTGTTGAAATGCTGAGTAATAATATGTCAGAAGGAAGTACATCATTAGAATTTATTGAAGATCGAGTGCACTATCTCAGGCTTGTCTTTATGGGAACGATACTTCTTCTTATAATGAGATTTTCTCCCAGCGGTCTTTTACCTGAGAAAAATAAAGAGCTATAATTCTGCTCTGAATGGCTTCTGGATTAGTCTTTCATTAAGTTTTTTTTCACATATTTTTAACACAAACTACAGGAAACTGTTTATCATTACGGGTGAATCCCTTAGGAAATACGTCTTAATTTAATATTGAGCCTAGGGAATCTTTTTTTTATATTAGGAGACAAAATGAAAAGTTATTTAAAGACAACAGCTGGCGTAGTATTGTCAGCAACGATGGCAACTGCATCATATGGTGCTACTGTCAACGTAGGAGAGCTTCAAGGATTTACAGGTCCACTTGAATCTATGATCGGTGCTATGTCAGGTGGTGCAAATCTTGCTGTAACAGAAGTAAACGCATCTGGTAAGTACTTGCAAGGTACTATCAATGTAGTTCAGGGTGACTCAGTATGTATCGACGCAGCGGTTGCAATTGCACAAGCTGAAAAAATGGTAAATGATGATAATGTTATGGCTATTATGGGTCCTAACTGTTCAGGTAACACTGGTGCAGTTATTACTAATGTATTAGTACCTAATGGTATCGTATCAATTTCACCATCAGCTACGTCACCTGCATTAACTACTCTTGAAGATGGTGGATGGTTCTTTAGAACTGCACCATCAGATGCTAGACAAGGGCCAGTACTTGCAAGTATTGCAATGTCTAGAGGCCAAACTGATATGGCTGTAACTCACTCAAACAGTGACTATGGTAAAGGTTTAGCTGATGCATTTGTTACTGCTTATGAAGCGATGGGTGGAACGGTAACTGTTATGGCTGGACATGATGACGATAAAGCTGACTATTCGGCTGACGTTGCTGCACTATCTGCAGGTGGCTCAGCTACATTAGCTATCTTAGGTTATGCTGATACTGGTGGTAGAGGAATTATTGCTGCATCAGAAGATACTGGCGCTTTCAGTGACTATGTATTTGGTGATGGAATGATCAGTGATGTGACTTCAGCTGCTGTTGGTGATGGTTCATGGGGTACTTTACCATCTCCAGATGCTGCTTTAGGCACAAACTGGAAAGCTGTTGCTGCTGCAGGCGGTGTTGATGGTTCAGGTGTTTACTCTGCTGAGTCATACGATGCTATGGCGTTAATTATCTTAGCATCACAAGCTGCTGGATCTACTGATAGAGCTGCTATCCAGGCACAAGTGTTGAATGTTGCTAATGCACCAGGAAATGAGTGTCATGCAGGTAAGCTTGCAGAGTGCTTGAAAATGATTTCAGGTGGTCTTCCAGTTGACTATGTCGGCGCTACTGGCGTTGAGATGGACGCTGGTGGAACTGCAAATGGTTCATATGCAGAGCGTGAAGTTATTGGTGGCGCATTCACTGATGTGAAGATCCACAAATAAAAGATCTGATTTCTATGAAAAGCCCATCTTAGGATGGGCTTTTTTTTTATAAACTAATAGTTTCACTTCATAAATCAGGAATATAAAACTTTTGAATTCATTAACATTATAATAAAGTAAGTTACAAGAAAATAAAGGTGGTCTAAATGAATAACAATGAAATTTTAGATAGTATTAAAAAAGCTTTTAAGTTAACCATTGATAAGCTTGATAATCATTACATGTTTTATCTGGATGAAATGGTTACTCCTAAGCTTATTACACTATTTTATTGGATACTTTTATTTGCTTTTATCACAAAAGGTCTAGGAGACATTTTTCTTGAAGGTGATTTTTGGAGAGGTTTAGTCTGGGTTGTTGGTGGATCTCTAGCATCAAGAGTGGCTTGTGAAATGGTTGTCATTCTATTTCGTATCAATGAAAACTTGAATGAAATAAATGATAAAACAAGTGAGAGTGACACCTTAAGTAATACAAGTTTTGAAAAAGATTACTATAAGCATTAGAAGCATATTAAATCTATTTAGTCTACAATAAGTCCCTTTTCTTTCTGCTTTAAGCTCTATGAAAAAAGGCATTCTGCTTGTTCTCTCTGGGTACCTAATGTGGGGCTGTTTCCCCCTTTACTGGGCATTACTCAACCATGTTAATCCTTCTGAGGTTCTAATTCATAGAATGCTATGGGCTGTTCCAGTTTTATTTTTTTTGGTTCACTTTAAAGCCACTTGGAAATCAAATTTTAAGGAGTCTTTAGCCTCTAAAAAAGAATTAGTCTTTCTATTTTTAACTGCAATTCTTATAACAATTAATTGGGGTGGTTATATTTATGCAGTTAACTTAGGTCGAGTTGTTGAGGCTTCTATGGGTTATTTTTTATCACCCGTTATCAATATGATAGGTGGTTATATTTTCTTTCATGAGAGGATTTCAAAATTAAAACAATTGGCTGTATTTTTTGCTACAGTTGGTGCTTTATATTATGTATATAGTGGGGACTCACTTCCATGGCTAGGTTTCTTAGTAGGGTTTACTTTTTCGGCTTATGGAATTGCAAGAAAAGCGATGGCTTCATCAGCAGTACCAGGGCTATATATCGAGACACTTTTACTCTTGCCATTAATTTTATTATTTAGTTTATGGTTTTATGCAAATTATGACTTGGCTATATTTAATATAAATCTATCAACAGATATTTTATTAATTTTGTCAGGAATTGTCACTGTGATACCTTTAGCACTATTCACTGCTGGAACAAAATTGCTTCCAATGACAACTGTAGGCATATTATTCTTAATTACTCCTACAATACAATTTTTAGTTGGCTATGTGTTGTATGGCGAGTCAGTAAATTTCAATCAATTATTAGGGTTTGTGGCTGTTTGGATTGGACTTATTGTTTATTGTTATGCGCTTATAAAGGGAAAATAGTTAATTTAAAAAAATTCCCCTTTACTATAAAAAACGATCAATTGATAATGCTTTAATTTCAGCTGAATTTTGCTCACCTTCGATTAAGCTACATAATAAATTAGCTGATGTTGCTGCATGAGTTAATCCATAATGACCATGACCACAATTATAAAAAACTCTGTCTATTTTTAGAGATTTAGATATCACTGGCACAGAGTCTGGTGTTGAAGGGCGACTTCCCATCCAATAATTTGCATTTTCTATATTTAACCCTGGAAATAAATCCTGGCTTATGCGAGAAATAGAATTGAAATAATGTGGATTTGCTGGCCTACTAGGATGTGCATATTCGGCCCACCCACCAATTCTAAGTCCACTTGTTAAACTTGTTGCAACAATACCTCGATCTGCAAATACAATGGGTATATCAATATCAATATTTGATAAAGGAATTGTTAAGTTATATCCTCGCTCCGCTGTCATGGGCAAAAAGTCACCTAAAGATTTTGCTAAAGAAACAGAATTAATTCCTGCTGCAATAACTACTGCATCATATTTACTATTTCCTTTGTCAAAATTAATTAAGATGGAATTTAATTTTTCACTTACACTATTAATTCGCTCCTGGCAAAAGGTAACTCCGTTCATTTTTGCTGAATCAGCAAGGCCCCGAACTATATCTGATGGCTCACTTACTTTAGCCCAATGATGAGACAGATATGCATACTTAAATTTTTCATTAATAGTTGGAGTAATTTTAGCTATTTTCTTAGCATGTAAGACTTCGCTACTAAAGCCTCGAGAACTTCTTTCATCCCAACTTTTAATGCTTTTATTAAAGCTCAGCTCAGTATCATAGATGAATGCACACCCATTTTGCTCAAGCTTTTCGGCGATATTTGAATACTCTAATAACTCTTTAGTGTCACTAATAGAGTTATGACAAAGATAGCTTAATGCATCTGTTGCCCTTTTAAAGCGATCTTCATTTGACGTAAGTAGAAACCGCCAAAACCAGGGAATTTGTGGCAAAAAATCTTTAAGTGGGACTTTTAATGGCGCATCAGAATCCATGAGCATTTTTAATGCCTTCCAATGAATTCCAGGTGTACTCAAAGGAAAAATATCAGAAGCTCCAATATGACCTGCATTTGCTTTTGATGACCCACCTTCTCCTGGATAAAAAGGATCAAATACAGTTACCTCGTAACCTTTCCGATTAAGGGCGCATGCGCTTGCCATCCCTACAACACCTGCCCCTATTATCGCCACTGAAGAGCCTGGAGATATTTGTGCGTTTGGCACTATCTATTACTAGCTAAGTAAATCAAAAGCGTCACCCCAGCAATCTGAAACTTTATAGCCTAAAGGGTATGGGTCACTGGGATCTACTCCTACCTGATGAATTCCATGAATCCAGCCCCGACCAGAGACTCTTGGAAGGATGCCACTCTTTCCAGCAATAGTCTTTTTAGCAACTATCTCAACTTGGAAATCACTGTCAATGATTGATCTAGCTTTAAGGCTCTGACCAACTTTAACTTGACCTCGGGCCTCCATTACAGCAAGACGAGCAGAATTACCAGTGCCGCAAGGAGAGCGATCAATTCGACCTGGTGGAAGAATTGTTGCACCCTTCATTACGCCATCATCATCATGCCCAACAAACATTGCGTAAGAAATGCCTTTTAAATCTTTAAGCTCAGGATGTCTGATATCTAACTGACTATTGACCGCTCTATGAATCCTAGTCCCTATATCAACAAGTTGACGAGCATTTTCTGGCAAAATTTTCAAATCAAACTGGGCAGGATCAATTAAGGCATAAAAAATACCACCAAAAGCAATATCAACACTTACTGCCCCTAATCCATCTACTTCAATAATCGCATCAAGTTGATCTGCGTATGAAGGCGTCATATCTAAAGTCACTCTCTCACATTTTCCATTATGACATTCTGCACTTGCACGAACAAGTCCAGCAGGAGTATCAATTGTAACAATGGTCTCAGGCTCCTTCATCTCTATCATCCCAGTTTCGAGCAGAACTGTTACAAGGCAAATACTGTTTGATCCTGACATGGCATGAGCCTTGTCGCCTTGTAAGATCAAAAAACCTATATCCGCTTCTTTATTTGGAGCATCAAAAATGAGATTTGTAGACATTTGAGCATAACCACGGGGCTCAAAAACTAAAAAACGACGCAAACTATCGTCTACTTCATTGATATAATTCATTTTTTCCAGCATAGTTTGACCTGGAATATCTATTACCCCACTAGTAACTATTCGACCCACCTCTCCTTCTGCATGAGCCTCAACCATAGTTATAGTTTTTTTCCAGCGCATTACCTAAAGATTCTCAATAAAAGTAATTTCATTGTTTAATCGGCCATGTATCTGAAAGGCGATATCCTTCAGGCCAAGGATCCTCAGGATCAAGCATAAGCTGATGAGTTCCAGTAATCCAGGCCCTTCCACGAATTGAAGGAGTAATAGCTATCTTTTTACCCACCATTGTCTCTTCAACTATACTGCAATCAAAGCGAGAATCAGTAATTGAGCGGCCAATCATGCGGTCACCTTTTTTCAATTCTCCTTTTGCATGAAGAACTGCCATACGAGCAGAGCAGCCAGTTCCACAAGGAGAGCGATCTAATTTACCTGGGTCTATTACAACACTATTGCGACTAACTTTCACACCTTCTTCTTCAAATAATGGAAGTGCAAGCTCGCAGAATGAAATATGCCTCCAGTCAGAATTAGTTGGGTGATTAAAGTTAAGCTGTAGATTAGCAGCGGCAGTTATTTTTGAACCCATTTCAGCTATATCTTTAGCCTCATCAGGCTTAATTTCAAAGCCAAGTTCAGCAGCATTAACAATAACAAAGCTATCTCCTCCATAGGCAGTATCAACCTTAAGGGAGCCCAAGCCTTCAACTTCAATATGCACATCTAGCTGGTCAGCAAAAGAAGCTACATTGTGAACTTCTATGCTTTTTGCTTTGCCGTTTTCACAATACGCTTTAACTGGAACCAGTCCACCCGGTGCCTCAAGTACAAATTCAGTAATTGGCTCCTTCATCTCAATCATTCCTGTATCAAGCAAAACAGTTGAAACACAAATGGAGTTTGATCCAGACATAGGAGGGGTATGTTCAGGCTCCATAATAATAAAACCTTGATGAGCCTTTGGATTTTTTGCTGGAACCAAAAGATTCACATGCTTGAAAACACCACCTCTCGGCTCATTTAAAACAAATTGACGCAATTTTTGATCCTGATTAATCCATAGTGCTTTATCCCAAAGAGTGTCACCCTTGGGTGGCGCTACTCCTCCAACAATCACATTGCCTACTTCGCCTTCAGCATGGCAGGAAACTATATGAATTAACTTACTACTTTTCATTAAATGTCCTCACTGATATCGATCCATAGGGTTTTAGTTTCAGTATATTGATCATGAGCCATTAGGGAATTATCCCGGCCACCAAACCCTGATAACTTATAGCCACCAAAAGGAGTTGATATATCACCTTCTCCATAACAATTTACAGAAACAGTGCCCGCTTGAAGAGCTCTGCCGTATTTATGAGCCTTAGTTACACTTGAAGTAAACAAAGAAGCTTGTAGTCCGTAACATGTGTCATTTGCAAGCTTGATGGCTTCCTCATCACTATCGACAGTCATCATTACAAAGACAGGGCCAAAAACCTCTTCTTTAGCAATTATCATTTCTGCACTAACTCCAGTAAAAAGGGTAGGCTCAATAAACAAACCATCTCCTAAATTAATTGCATTGCCACCTTCAATTAATTCAGCTCCTTCACTTTTAGCTACCTCAATGTAACCCAGAATCTTATCGTATTGCTCTTTAGAAATTATTGCCCCCAACTGGTTATCTGGATCTAAAGGGTCACCCGTATGCCAATCTTTCATTTTCTCTCTGACCTTTTTAAGTAATGAATCTTTCAAGCTTTTATGAACTATTAAGCGAGAATTAGCAGTACAATTCTGTCCCATATTCCAAAGCGCAGCAAACACAACATGCTCAGCAACACCATCAAGATTATTGGCATCAGAAAGAACCACTGCAGGATTTTTACCACCGCACTCAAGAATAATTTTCTTTAAATTGCTTTGCCCTGCAAATTCTAAAAATAGTCGTCCCACTTCAGTTGACCCTGTGAAAGAAATTACATCAATATCTAAATGTCTCCCCATTGGTTCACCAACATCTGGTCCTTCTCCTGGGAGGACATTGAGAACTCCTGGAGGAATTCCAGCTTCAGTTGCCAGTTCAGCAACTCTAAGTGCAGTCATTGATGTCTGCTCTGCTGGCTTAACAATAACGCTGTTACCTCCAGCTAATGCAGGAGCAATTTTCCAAGCCAGCATCATTAAAGGAAAGTTCCAAGGCAGCACACAACCGACAACTCCTAATGGCTCTCGAGTTATCAGTCCAACAGCATCAGAATTCGCTGGAGAGATTTGATCATACAACTTATCTATAGCCTCCGCATGCCACTGAATAGTGACTATCGTTTCAGGCAGATCAGTAAGTTCACACTCACTAATAGGCTTTCCACTTTCTAAACTTTCAAGCACTGCAAGTTCTGTTTTATTCTCCTCAATAAGTTGAGCTAATTTCAATAAAACTGCTTTACGTTCACTAGGGTGTTTATTGGCCCACTCACCAGTATTAAAGGCATCTCGTGAAACTTTAACAGCATAATTAACGTCAGAATCATCACAGGCCGCAATATTAGTAATAACAGATCCAGTTGCAGGATTAATCGACTCCATAACCCTTCCAGCTTTAGATTTCTGGAATCTTCCATCTATAAATGGATCTGTTGGAAGCTGTATTTTCGCAGCAATATCTACATAATCATTTTTACTAAGAAGGTTTGACATTTTTTACTCCTATTAATTTAGAATTGAGTGAAGCGAAGCACGAGTATTATCTATTACACTAATCATTTCTTTCTTGAAGGTGTCTTCAATTGGAAGTAAAGGTAATCGAACGTTTCCACCTGGACGACCCTGTTGTTCACATCCAAGCTTAACACATTGCAGGAATTTACCACTTTGCTCTAAAGCCTTCATAAGAGGCATAAAAGCACTCATAAGAGCTCTTCCTTTCACAAAATCGGACTGGTTTCCAAGTATATCCATTAATTGGACACACTCTGATGGGAAAAAATTAGCTGTAGCGCATACCCAAGATTTTGCCCCCCATGCAGCAAACTCAAGAACTTGCTCTTCACCACCAACAGCTAACTCAATTGAAGGATAATCATTCGATAATAACGGAAGCCTAGAGTAGTCACCACTTGATTCTTTTATTGCTGCAACCAGAGGATTTTTTGCAACTATGGATAGAAAATCCTCACCCATTTCTACGCCAGTTCTTCCAGGGTAGTTATAAAGCATAATTGGTAATTCTGTAGCTTTAGCAATTGAAATAACATGATGTGCTAACTCTTCTTCTGAGGGTAAAGAATATGGAGGAGCGGCGACTAAAAGTGATTTAGCGCCTGCATCAACTGCTGCCCTAGAAATATCGAGGCACTCATCAACTCGAATGTCATTTACTCCAGCCATAAATTCGACTCGATTATTAATTCGCTCTGCTGCAAATTTAAATTGCTGAATACGCTCCTCTTTCGATAGCGCATAAAACTCACCAGTTGAGCCACCAACTATAACTCCAGCAACACCATTTTCAATTTGCCAATCTATTACTTCTGCGTATACATCCCAGTCAATCTCACCATTGCTCGAAAAAGGGGTAATAATAGGTGTGTAAATTCCTTTAAATCTCATTTTGGACTCTCCTTATAAATTATTTATTTTGAAAATAATATACTATTTTTTACTTTAATCGATACTTTGTAATTAATTTAGAAAGCTTCAATTAATTATAAAAATATAAATAGAAAAATTGAACTTCCATTTTTAAATTAAAAGTGATAAGATAATCGCAACATTGGATTACTCGGACGAGTCACTCAGTGTTATATTTAAAAATTAATAGGAGAAACAAATGAAAATGTTTTCTAAAACATTAGTATCGCTTACTACTGCAGCTTTGCTGCTTACAGGCGCTACTACAGCTTCTGCAGATAAACTAGATGATGTTATTGATGCTGGAGTTCTAAGATGTGGAGTAGTTCTGGACTTTCCACCAATAGGCTATCGTGATGCAAACAATGAGCCTGCGGGATTTGATGTTGAGTATTGTAAGGACCTTGCAGCTGCATTAGAAGTTGATCATGAAATTATTGCAATTACTTGGGCTGAGCGTTTACCATTAATCGTTACTAATCGTGGTGATGTTGTATTTGGTGGAACTTCTGATACATTATCTCGTGCTAAGACAGTTGGTTTCACAATACCTTATGCAATTTATTATGCTCAAGCTATTGTCGGAGCTGATAGTGGTATTGTTACTGTCGAAGATATGTATGACAAGAAAGTTGCTGCTGCTATCGGAACTGTCCCTGAGCAGGAATGGTTGAAGATAGCTAAAGAACTTGGAATTGAAGGTAATTATCAAGGCTATCAATCTGAGAATGAAGTTTTCTTAGCTGTAGCTCAAGGAAAAGCTCATGCTGGTATTACTACCAATACAACAGTATTACCAATAACTCAGAAATTTGATACAGTTATTGCTGGTCCTCGTATGCCATGGGGTACTGACTATACTTCAGTAGTTGGTCCACGCATGGACGTTACTTGGCTTAACTACCTTAATCTTTTTGTAACGCAGCAAGTTCGTTCTGGCCGTTACCAAGAGCTTTGGGGTAAGTTTGTTGGTGGCGAAGCACCTGAATTACGTATTCCTGGTGTTTACTACTAATAGTTAATTTTATTATGGCCGGCTTGCCGGCCATTTTTTTTTAAAATCATTTATGGATTATAATTTCCATTGGAGACCAGTCTTCAAGACCCTTCCTGATTTACTACAATCAGCAGTATTAACTTTGGAAGTTGCAGTTCTTTCAATGATTCTAGGTATATTATTTGGTCTAGCACTTTCTCTAATAAGGATTAATATGACAGGGCCATTAAAATGGTTTGCTGTTTCTTGGATTGAGTTAGCTCGAAATACCCCAGCACTTTTACAATTATTTTTCTTTGGATTTGGACTCGGCGCATTTGGTATTCATTTCAGTCCATTCCTAATAGTATTAATGGGCTTGACGTTTAATAATGCAGGTTATCTAGCTGAAAATTTTCGTGGTGGATTTAATGCTATACCAGATACCCAAATAAGAGCCTCTCTAAGTCTTGGAATGAACAGTTTCCAAACTTATACTAGAATTATTATTCCCCAAGTTCTGCGAATCGTTTACCATCCTATGACTAACCAAATGGTTTGGGCAGTATTAATGTCGTCCTTAGGTATGTTGGTTGGATTTAGAGAGCTTTCAGGAGAAACACAATTCTTTGCATCTAAAACTTATCGAATTTTCGAATATTTTGCAGTTACAGCAGTAATTTACTATGTTCTAGTTAAAATTATTCTTGGCGCATCCAGACTAATGGCAAATCGCCTTTTTAAATACTAAGAGTCTAAATAATGGAATCAGCAGCAACTTATTTTTCTGGATTTAGCCCTAATGATTTATGGTATCTCGGAGAAGCAGCCTTAAGGACCCTATGGATTTCTTTTTGGGCGATTAGTATAGGGTCTATTCTTGGAATATTTTTAGGCTTAGCTCTTAGTGTGTCAAGATTAGTAGCATTTACACTTGGAACAATATTAGATATTTTTCGCTCAGTCCCATTAATTATTCAATTAGTATTATTTTTTAATTTTGCGCCTATTATTGGCCTCAGACTTAATCCCTTTGAGGCAGGATTAATTGTTCTTATTGTCTACACTTCAGCCTATGTCGCAAACGTAGCCAGAGCCGGAATTGATGCAGTTGGAATTCCCATGAGGCGGGCAGCACGAAGTTTAGGTATGAACTATTGGCAAGATCTGCGCTATGTAGTTTGGCCGATTGGTCTTCGGGCTGTATTCCCTGCATGGGTTGGAGTTGCACTAGGAGTATTAAAAGATAGTGCACTAGTTTCAATACTTGGATATGTAGAGCTTTTAAAGGCCTCCCAAATACTTATGACTCGAACCCAAGAAGCAATCCTCATATTATCTATTGCCGGTGCATTCTATTTTGCTTTATCTTACCCAATTTCTTATTATGCTTCTCGACTTGAACAAAGGTGGTCTCAATGATTAAAATTACTAACCTACATAAACAATACGATGAACTTGAAGTATTAAAAGGCATAGATCTTGAAGTGCCAAAAGGAGAAGTCTTAAGTGTGATAGGCTCCTCAGGCTCTGGTAAATCTACGTTACTTTATTGCATTAATGGGCTTGAACCTATTCAAAAAGGGCAAATCATCGTAGATGATATTGACGTTCATGCAAGTGACACAAACCTTAATTCAGTTCGCCAAAATATGGGTATGGTATTTCAACAATGGAACAGTTTTCCTCATTTAACAGTCCTTGAAAATGTAGCTCTAGCTCCTAAAATAGTAAGTAAACTCTCTAAATCAGACGCTCTAGAAATTGCTGAAAAGCAACTCCGTCACGTTGGTCTAGGTGATAAGCTTTCGCAATATCCTTCTGCATTATCAGGTGGGCAGCAGCAACGTCTTGCAATTGCCCGAGCACTAGCAATGGAGCCTAAATGCATGTTATTTGATGAAGCAACCTCTGCTCTAGATCCTGAGCTTGTTGGAGAGGTTCTTGATACTATTAGACTTCTTGCAGATGAGGGAATGACTATGATTTGTGTAACCCATGAAATGGGATTTGCTCGTGAGGTGTCTGATAGGGTGGCATTTTTTCATGAAGGCAAGATTGAAGAAATAAATCAAGCTGAAAATCTATTTGGATCTCCAAAATCTAAATATCTAAAAAAGTTTCTATCAAAAGTTAAAACATAGAACTATTAACTACTGAAAGGAGTTTATCTATGGGAACACTTTCCAATAACGAAGCCATTATCTTTGTACAAAATAATGTGGAAGGTGACGTTGTAGTTTGTAATGAAGGGGTAAGTTTCTGGGGGGGTGTTGATCCTGACACAGGAGTAATTATTGATACTCATCATCCTAATTGTGGAGAACAGCTTTCTGGAAAAATTGTACTAATGCCAACTTCTCGAGGATCATGCAGCGGTAGTGGGGTATTGCTGCAGCTTGCGCAAAATGGAAACGCACCAGCTGCACTTGTATTTAGAGAAACTGAAGATATCCTAACTCTTGGAGCAATGATTGCTGAAAGACTATTTAACAAAAAAATTGCCATATTACGTCTGAAGTCGAACATTTATAATTTATTATCTGTCCAGAAATCTGCAAAAATTGATAATCTCAAATTAAATTTCTCAAGTACTTTAATTAATTTATCTCAGCCTGATTTAAGTAGTATTTACTTGAATAATTCAGATAAAAAAATGTTGGCTGGCAATCACGGTAAAGCCACAAAAATTGCAATGGAAATATTATGTTTGATGGCAGCTTCTCAAAATGCAGATAAATTAATTGATGTTTCTAGAGGTCATATTGATGGGTGCATCTTAGCGCATGATGCAAATCTCAATTTTGCAGAAAAAATGTTGGATATGGATGCGCGTGTTATTATTCCAACTACAATTAATGCAATCTCAGTAGACAGAGATAATTGGAAGTCACAAGCTGTAGCTCCTGAACTGGGTAATAAAGCTAGCCGACTTGCTGATGCATATGTCAAAATGGGTGCCCATCCTACATTTACATGTGCACCTTATCTTTTAAGTGAAAAACCAATTAAAGACGAAGTGATTGGATGGTCTGAGTCAAATGCTGTTATTTATGCAAATTCTGTAATAGGAGCTCGCACCCAGAAGCATCCAGATTATTTAGATTTATTCATAGCCATGACTGGGCGTACTCCGAATACTGGTGTTTATTTAGAAGAGAATCGAAAGCCTAGCTGTGAAATTAGAATATCATTACCTTTGAAATTTGATGAGTCTATTTGGCCAATGATAGGTTGGCTGGCTGGCTATAAATCACCAAATGGAATTCCAGTATTAATTGGCCTTGAAGATATTTCACTGAGTAATGATGATTTAAAAGCTTTATGTGCAGCATTTGGCACAACATCTGCATCTCCAATGTTGCATATTAAAGGGCATACGCCAGAAGGGGAATTGCCAAGCACTCAAGATGCTATTTCTACAACTATAATGCCTAATGATTTGTTAAATTTGTGGCAAAAATTCAATACTGGAAATAACAAGATAGATCTAGTTGCTATTGGGAGTCCTCACGCATCTCCTACCGAGTGTATGAAGTTTTTGAAATTATTATTGGAAAAAAATCAAACTGTTGTTGTTCCAACTATTTTGACTGTTGGGCGAGAAACTCTTGCAAAATTAATAGATCATGAGAATTTAAATCAACTTTCCATATTAGGAGTTCAAGTTATCCCTGATATTTGTTGGTGCTCAATAACTGAACCGGTTTTTCCATCAAAGACACAATCATTAATTACTAATTCTGGTAAGTATGCTCACTATGGTGAGGGTTTGACAGGGAGAAATATAAGGTTTGGAAGTCTGAGAGATTGTGCAATGGCTGCTTTAACAGGGTTTGTTAATGATGAGCCGCCTAATTGGTTGAATTCTCCTACTTAAACTGTTTTTTGAAATCTTAAAACTACATGTTAAGATTAATAATTTTTATATCAACTTGAACTAAAGTCCAAGCCTCATTTCATCTTTGATGGAGTAATTACTATACTAAGCAAGCTGATATTCAACGTATATAGAGAATTTGATGAAAAACACCAAGAATATGATTCCTACAATTTATAAAACATTGCATGTGTCAAACTTAGATGAGCTCAAAGACCTATATAAGAATTGGAATGACTATGAAAATGACGTTATTAATTTAGCGGGATATGTTGGTCATAAAGTTACAACTGATACCTTATTCAAATATTTAAAAAATAAACAATCTAAAATATTAGATGCAGGATGTGGAACTGGACTTGTGGGTCAAATTCTTTATAAGAATAATTATAAAAACATAGTTGGCGTTGATTTTTCTCAAGAGATGATCGATAGAGCGCTTAAAAAAAATGTTTATCAATCGCTCAGCTTATGTGATTTAACCAAGAAGTTAGAGTTTGAAGATGGATCTTTCGATGCTATCATTTGTGCAGGAACTTTTACCTGTGGACATGTTGGTCCAGAAGCTCTAAATGAGATGGTAAGAATCACGAAAAATGAGGGTTATATTTGCTTTACTGTCAGAAAGCAGGAGTGGGAAACAGCACCTTATGAAGGTATTATTCAGAGCCTAGAAGGCTCTAAGTCATGGTTAGAAGTGGAGCGCCAAACTTCAGATTACAATACCCAGGAAGGCATAAACTGTCAATTATGTTTATTTCAAGTGACTAAATAAATAGTATGATTTCAGCTCTTTCGATTTAAGATAAGGCTATTTATTTTCAAGTCGAGCACTTAAGAATGAGTTCTGCATTCCAGCATTTGCTGCATTTTTATAAATTTCTAAGAATACCTCAGTAATAGCAGAAGCATCAGGCTGATCTTTCAAAAGATCTGATATATATTCCATATCTTTAACCGTATTAGCAATAGTAAAAACATAACCATCATGCGTTCCTGCAATTGCCTTGGGTGCGATTCGATCTAGGCTCATTGAGTGCCCAGAGCCTTGTGATGCAAGTTTATAAAATTTCTCCCAATCAACTCCAAGGTTATTTGCTGCTTTCATTGCCTCAACAACCAAAGTAGCAGTGCCAAGTGCTAAAAAGTTGGAGACGAGTTTAGTTTTTGCTCCCATTCCCAAATCACCAAGCCACTCAATTTGAGCGCAACAGGGTTTAAGAATATTACTAGCAATTTTAAAATGATCCTCATCGCATCCAACTATTGCTCCCAGCATAGCATCCCACGACTGCTGCTGACCACCCGTAAGAGGCGCTTCAACATACTTTAGTTTTGCTTTTTTTGCGTTTCCCCCCAACTCTTCTACTGATACTAAATCATTGGTTGTGCAGTCAATGATTAGAGTTTCTGGAGAAAGTAAGGGAAATAATTCATCACATACTGAGATTGCAATTTTTGAACTTGGAAGACATAAAATAAAGCAATTACAGCAACTTACCATATCAGTTAATGACACCATCTCCTTCGCGCCTAATGCCACAAGCGCTTCGATAGGACGCCTATTTTTATTAGCAATAATACTTACCTCATTACCAGCTTTAAGTAGATTTTGAACCATACCTTGGCCCATAATTCCAGCGCCAATGAATCCAATTTTATTTTTTTTATCCATTTTTTTTAGTATGATTTTTTTCTAAAGACTCCATCCACCATCCACAATCTGGAAGGTGCCTGTAGTGAATTTTGAGTCATCACTTGCCAGGTGAAGAAGGATTCCTGTAACCTCTTCTGCAGAAGCAAACCTACCAATTGGTTGGCGGGCTAAAAACTCTTTTCTTGATTTTTCGTAGTCTCCAGTATCGTGCATTCTTTGTTCTATAGAAGGTGTCAATATTGTTCCTGGACAAAGTGCATTACATCTTATACCCTCACTAACATAATCAGCAGCTACAGCACGTGTAAGTCCCAGAATAGCAGCTTTTGTGGAGCCATAAAGGCAGCGGTTTGGAGCGCCCTTTATTGATGAGGCTACAGATGCCATATTGATAATAGACCCATCTTTTTTTTCTAGCATTCCAGGTAAGTAGGCTCTGATAAGACGGAATTGGGATCTAACATTTAATGTAAAGGAAAAGTCCCAGTCATCATCAGACATATCCAAAATAGTGCCATTATGTACAAACCCTGCACAATTAAATAAGGTAGTCAAAGGTCCTGTTTTTTTTGGAGCTTTAGCAATTGCATCTGGATCCATAACATCTAACTCAAAAGTTTCAATTTCTTTATTTTCTGCAGATAGAGTTTCTAAAGTATCTGTATTTATATCTGTTGCAAAAACCTTGGCACCTTCATTAGCCATAGCGATTGCAGCAGCGCGACCCATGCCTTGTCCAGCAGCTGTTATCAAAACTTTCTTACCCATCAACCTATTCATCAGATGAACTCCTTAATAATGTTAGTTTAAATTTTCATTTAATATTATAAGTACTATTTGATTTTTTATTAAAGTAACTAAGTACTATATAATTTATTATTTTTCTAAAAGGATGGGCTATGTCTTATCTTACTAAGCTTAAAGGCTCTCCGGCATCCATTCCACCAAGACCATCATTCAAAGAGATAAGCTTTATTTCTTTAGGCGCATTTTTTGCGGCCTGTGTAGTTGGTTTTTTAGCCTATTACACAAATGAGCCAATTATTATGGGTTCATTTGGTGCATCAATCTTTGTTTTATTTGTGCTTCCTGACTCTCCGTTTGCACAACCTCGTAATGTCATTTTTGGTCACTTTGTGACAACTCTTATTGGGCTAACCTTTTTTCATTTAGTGAGCACAGAGTGGTGGAGTATGGCAATTGCATTGGCATTAGCTATTGCAGCAATGCAGACCTTAAGAGTGCCTCATCCGCCAGCAGGATCAAATCCTTTTATCGTTTTTTTATTAGGCGCTAATAATGACCCCATGATTATAGGTTCTTGGGATTTTTTATGGATGCCAACCCTTGTAGGCTCCATATTAATCGTATTGACAGCAATTCTCTATAACAACTTATCTAAAAATAGAAGTTACCCGAAATATTGGTAACAACTTTTTAAATATTATGTTGAGTTTGTTTATAAAATGTTACAAGCTTCTTCAAAATCAAGTCTTGGTGCTCGAGGACGAAGTTTTGACTCATCTCCATAACCAATGCCACAAATAAAAATAGCTTTATTCTTTTTATCTGGGAAGAATTCCTGATTAAGCTTCTCCTTATTAAACCCAAGCATGGGGCAGCAATCTAATCCAACAGATCTGGTTGCAATAATAAAATATGCTCCCTGAAGTGAAGAGTTAAACTTAGCAGTATTTTTTATTTTATTCTCTTTGCCCTCAAAGGAGGCTTTCGCATCATTATGCGGAGATAGGATTGAGAGCGATTCATAAAATTTTGTATCGTAACTAATAATTACAACGCAAGGAGCACTCATAACCTTATCAATATTGCCTTGGTCTAATGAAGGCAACATTTTTTGCTTTGATTCTTCACTTCTCACGAATGTAAAGCGAGCAGGGCAGCAGTTTCCAGAGGTGGGTGCAAACTTTAATAAATTATATATCTGCTGAATTTGATTATCATTAATATCTTGATCAAGCCATGCCTTATGGCTTCGAGCTTTTGAAAAGAGGATATCTGTACTATCAGTTGAAAGCATATTGTTATTCCTTGAGTTAATTTTTTTACAATTATAAGTTCTGCTAGAATTTGTTTATATCAATATTTGAAAGATATAAAATCAGATTATGGAAGATTGTATTTTTTGTTTAATTATTAAAGGGAATATCCCTGCTGAAATTCTCTATGAGGATGAGAGGGTACTAGCCTTTAAAGACGTCAATGCGCAAGCGCCTGAGCATTTTTTAGTGATACCCAAAGAGCACATCTCTAATGCTAATGACGCAACTGATGAGGCTTTAATGGGAAGGCTTAGTATCACAGCAGCCAATATTGCTAAAGAGCACAAATTCTCAGAAAATGGCTACAGATTAGTGATGAATTGTAATAGTGATGGAGGTCAGACGGTCTCGCATATTCATCTGCATTGTTTGGCTGGCCGACAAATGACTTGGCCTCCTGGGTAATTTGATCATAGAAGTCATTAATTAATGATTCCTGCATGTTGAGTTGAATTAAAATATCCTTCATTCAAATATTTTTTTGAATTCAGATTTTATTTTTTAGGGAAGAAATGAGCCAAAACGGCATTGAGCAACAAAGCGTTGGGGAATACAGTGAGCGCGCTTACCTTGATTACTCAATGTATGTCATTCTTGATCGTGCACTTCCATTTGTTGGTGATGGACTAAAACCAGTTCAAAGAAGAATCATCTATGCGATGAGCGAGCTCGGTCTTAAGTCAACTGCTAAGTTTAAAAAATCTGCTAGAACAGTTGGTGATGTTTTAGGTAAATTCCACCCTCATGGTGACAGTGCTTGTTACGAGGCAATGGTCCTCATGGCGCAACCATTTTCTTATCGTTATCCATTTATTGATGGGCAAGGTAACTGGGGTGCTCCAGATGATCCTAAATCTTTTGCAGCAATGCGCTACACTGAATCAAAATTATCCCCGTATGCAGACTTACTTCTCAGTGAGATAAATCAAGGTACTGTGAGTTGGACAGATAATTTTGACGGAACTATCAAAGAGCCTCAACAACTGCCTGCACAAGTTCCAAATTTATTGCTGAATGGCACTTCTGGAATTGCTGTTGGTATGGCTACTGATATGCCTCCACATAACTTAATAGAGGTTATAAGTGCTTGCATTCAGCTTCTAGAAAAGCCTTCAACTGATTTAGATGACTTATTAAAAATTCTTCCAGCACCAGACTATCCAACAAATGCATTTATAGTAAGCTCGAAAGAAGAGCTTCATCAAATGTATGAAACGGGTCATGGTTCGGTCAAAATGAGAGCGAGCTATATCAAAGAGGATGGTGAGATAGTAATTGAAGCCTTGCCATATCAAACCTCAGGCGCAAAAGTGATTGCACAAATTGCTACTCAGATGAGAAATAAAAAGCTCCCTTTAGTGGATGATCTAAGGGATGAGTCAGATCATGAAAATCCAACACGAATAGTTGTTGTTCCCAGGTCGAATAGAGTTGATTGTGACCAATTGATGCTTCATCTTTTTGCCACTACAGACCTAGAAAAAAATTACCGGGTTAACATGAACGTCATTGGATTAGACGGAAAACCCCAAGTTAAACCTCTGATTCCATTACTTAAGGAATGGCTTCAATTCAGGATGCAGGTCGTTGTTAATAGGCTTAATTCTAGGCTAAACAAAATTTTAGATCGGCTCCATATTCTAGAAGGATTGTTAGTTGCGTATCTTAATATTGATGAGGTAATAGCTATTATTAGGAGTGAAGAAAAACCAAAGCCTGTTTTAATTAAACAATTCAAAATTAGTGAAATTCAGGCAGAGGCAATCCTAGAGTTAAAGTTACGTCATTTAGCTAAACTTGAAGAGGTAAAAATAAAGAGTGAGGCAGATGAGTTAGAGAAAGAGCGTAAATCAATTGAACTTCTCCTCTCAAGTGAGACAAGATTAAAAACATACATCAAAAAAGAGTTACGCGTCATCCTTGAAGAGTTTGGTGACAAGAGGCGTTGTCAAATTGTATCCGATGTAATATCTGCCCAGGCATTTAGTGACCAAGATATGATGCCAGCTGAAAATGTGACTGTTGTTCTGAGTGAAAAGGGTTGGGTCAAGGCTGCTAAAGGCCATGAAATCGATTCTTCAGCACTAAACTATAAGTCTGGTGACGCGTTCTTAAAAGATGCCAAAGGCAGAAGTAATAAAATGGCCTTCTTTATTGACTCTTCAGGCAGGTCATATACTATATTGGCCAACTCTCTTCCGAGCGCAAGAGGTCAAGGGGAGCCTTTAACGGGAAGGTTGACACCTCCAATAGGAGCTGAATTTATTGATGTTGTCATGGGGGATGATGAGCAGTTAGTCATTCTTTCATCAGATGCTGGATATGGCTTTATATCGACTCTTGGAGATCTACAATCTAAGACTAAATCTGGAAAACATGCAATAACCCTCTCTAAACAAGCAAAAACAATGAGAGTTACAAAAGTCCAAAATCTTGAGTCTGATTATGTAGCAGTGATCACTAATAGAGCAAGATTATTAATTTTTCCAGTTTTAGAGCTTCCTCAACTCTCTAAGGGTAAGGGTAATAAGCTTATTCAGATTAAAACAGATGACTTTGTTGCTCGAGAAGAGTTTCTAATAGGAATTTGTACAATTAAAGACAATCAAAAGCTGCGAGTAGAGTATGGAAACGGAAAGAAACATAAACAATACTCTTTTGAGGACTTGGTTAATTTTACGAGTCACCGAGCAAGGAAGGGTCTCACGATTCCTGGAGTCCATGGTAAAGCACTTGGAATTGACGTAATAGACTAAGTTCAACCAAAACATCTTCATTTTCTTCTTTTATTTGATCAATTCTCACAATAATTGTGGGTGGTATAGTAAGATTTAAGTAGGTATAATTCCGCTTTTTTTATCAATTTTTCCGAAAATGTTCGTACTAAAAATTGTTACTGACTTTGCATCTGCACATTCGCTGAGAAATTATCCTGGTGATTGTTCTAGACTTCACGGCCATAATTGGCAAGTTGAAGTGTCTGTATGCTCTCAAGTCTTAGATGATAATGGTATCGCAATTGATTTTCGTGAAATTAAGAAGCAAACGAAATTGGTGATAAAAAGGGTAGATCACCAATATTTGAATGAAATAGAGCCATTTGATGTTCTCAATCCAACAGCAGAAAATATTGCAAAGTATTTTTTTGATGAAGTTGGGCTTTTGGTTAATAATGAGAATGTTAAAGTTAAAGATGTGGTGATTTGGGAAACTCCCAGGTCAGCAGTTACTTATTCGGAATAATAAATTATGAAAAATACACTACTACCTGATACACAAAATACAAAAGATATTCGTAACATCGTTATCAATCAAGTTGGAATTAAGGACATCTTGCATCCAATTAATTTTGTAAATCGAGATAATGAATCTCATCCTTCTGTTGCAAATTTTACGATGACTGTTGAGCTTCCTGCTAATGTTAAGGGAACGCATATGTCACGTTTTATTGAAATTTTAAATGATGGAGAGTGTAGTTTCGGTATTGAGAGCTTTATGAATCTTGTTCAAAAGGTTGCAGATAAACTTGAATCTAACGATGCTCGAGTCATTGTTGATTTTCCTTTTTTTCGAAACAAAAGAGCACCCTCTTCTGGAGTCCAAAGTTTATTGGATTATCAGGCAACAATAACTGGGAGTGTTATTGACGGTAAGCCAGACCTTACAATTAAAGTTGTTGTTCCAGTTACCAGCTTGTGTCCTTGTTCAAAGAGTATTTCCAAATATGGAGCTCACAACCAAAGGTCTCATATTACAATTGAAGCAAAAGCTTCAGAGGGAGAGATTATTTATTTAGAGGATTTGATTGATTTAGCGGAGCAGAAAGCTTCTAGTGAACTCTACGCTATTTTAAAACGCGATGATGAGAAAGTTGTTACTGAAAGAGCATATGAAAATCCAGCTTTTGTTGAAGACATAGTAAGAGATATTGCTGTAGAATTAAATGCTAATAAGAAAGTTAACTATTATTGCCTAGAGTCTGAAAATTTTGAATCCATCCATAATCATTCAGCTTACGCATTAATAAAAAACCAAAAATAAGTGATGCTTCATAATACAGATAATGTAAGGATTATTTCAAGTGCACCTATGGTGTCTCCCAATACTCTTATTGAGAAGCTTCCTCTGTCTGAGAAGGCAGCATCAGTTGTTGTAAGTGCAAGAAACACCATTAAAAATGTTCTTTATGGAAACGATAATCGCCTTATGGTTCTTGTTGGGCCGTGTTCAATTCACGATACCAAGGCTGCAATGGAATATGCTCAAAATCTTTCAAAGTTAAAAGATGAGTTGTCTGAGGATTTATTTATTGTAATGCGTGTTTATTTTGAAAAACCTAGAACAACAGTTGGCTGGAAAGGTTTGATTAATGACCCCTATCTTGATGAAAGTTTTGATATTGACAAAGGTCTTGAGACTGCCAGAAAATTACTTGTAGATTTAGGCGAAATTAATATGCCGGTTGGCGTAGAGTATTTGGATGTATTAACGCCTCAATATCTTTCAGATTTGATCTCTTGGGGTGCAATTGGGGCTAGAACGACTGAAAGTCAGTCCCATAGAGAGCTTGCCTCAGCATTGTCATGCCCTGTAGGCTTCAAAAATGGCACTGGTGGCTCTCTTAATATTGCAATTGATGCTATTCAGTCAGCCAACAGTCCTCACCACCTTTTATCAGTCAATAAGGATGGTGGTATAAGCCACTTTACATCGCTTGGTAATGATACTGCCCATATTATCTTAAGAGGTGGAAAAGATGGGCCAAATTATTCAGAAGAACATGTTGAAAGCACCTGCGAAAAACTTAAAAGTAAAGGACTAGTTTCTAAGGTGATGGTTGACTTCTCTCATGCGAACTCTGAAAAGCAGTTTAAAAACCAATTAAAGGTGGGTGCAAATATCGCTTCTCAAATTGAGAATGGCTCTGAATCTGTCTTTGGAGTTATGATTGAATCCCACATTAATGAGGGAAATCAAAAAGTTGGACCCCTTTCGTCTCTAGAATATGGCGTTAGTATTACTGATAGCTGTATTGGCTGGGCAGATACTGAAAACCTTTTAAGAGATCTTGCAAAATCCGTAAATAAGCGCAACTCTTAGCCTTTTTTTAATCATTTTTTTCTATTAAAAATAGCCAATTTATTGGTGTGTTTTTGCGTCATCTAGGGTACAATAAAATCTACTTATTTATATAGGTTTATTCTATGTCTGACGATATTGATTCTAAAGAAATTCTTGAGCAAAAATTCCCGATTATATCTATAGAAGATGAAATGCGTGACTCTTATCTAGAGTACGCAATGAGTGTTATTGTTGGAAGAGCTCTCCCCGATGTTAGAGATGGTTTGAAACCAGTTCATAGGCGTGTTTTGTACGCTATGGATGTTCTTGGTAATGATTACAATAAATCTTATAAAAAATCCGCTCGAATCGTTGGTGATGTCATTGGTAAATACCACCCCCATGGAGACACTGCAGTTTACGATACCATTGTAAGGATGGCTCAGCCATTCGCAATGAGAAATATACTAGTTGATGGCCAGGGTAACTTTGGATCAGTAGATGGTGATCGTGCTGCTGCAATGAGATATACAGAAATAAGAATGACTAAGCTCTCACACGAGCTTCTTCGTGACTTAGATAAAGAGACTGTAGATTTTATAGATAATTATGATGGCTCTGAAAGTGAGCCTGGAGTCTTGCCAACTCGCGTTCCAAATCTGTTAATTAATGGCTCCTCAGGTATTGCGGTTGGTATGGCCACCAATATTCCTACTCATAACCTAACAGAGATTACAGAAGCATGCCTCAGGGTTATTGATAATGAAGAGATTACTGTAGATGAACTGTTAGAGGTTCTTCCGGGTCCTGATTTTCCAACTGCTGGCATTATTAATGGCGCAAGTGGAATTCGTGAAGCCTATGAGACGGGTAAGGGAAAGATTTACTTACGTTCAAGGTCACATGTTGAGGGTGAGGACAAATTAAGTATTG
>ERZ651776.1555-NODE-1555-length-27211-cov-21.238557_pt1 | contig 27211 bp, 29 predicted proteins | sample MGYA00514761_ERZ651776 | MGnify/ENA metagenome assembly ERZ651776 | reverse complement strand
ATTTATTATTTAGCTATGAAAATGAATTAAACAATAGATCTGTTAAAATTGATGGTTTAAATTAATTTTTATAATTTTTTTTTAATAAAAAATTTTAAGGAAATTAAGGGTGATGCTTCTTTTAGAAAATTTTATAGAAATAAAAAAAAAAATTCAATTATTGTATTTGCTAATAAAGAAAAAAGTAAAAATCTATTAATTTATGATGCTATTAATAAGATTTTAATTAAAAATAAAGTAATTGCTCCTAAATTGTTAAGTCAAAATTATAAAAAAAATTATATTGAAATTGAGGACCTTGGATTAAAAACTATTTACCAATTATTAATAAGCAATGAATATAAAAATTATTTAATATTCAAAAAGATAATAAAAATTTTAAATAAAATTCAATTAATAAAAAATAAAAAAATAAAAAATTTTAATGATAGAATTTATAAAATTAAAGAATATGAAAACAAAATTTTATTAAGTGAGGCAAAACTTTTTAGTAGTTGGTATGCTTCAAAAAACCTATCTAAAAAAGAATATACTGTATTCAAGTATAAATTTAATAAAGAAACTAAATCTTTATTGTTGAAATTAAATTTTAAAAATAGCACTTTTGTTCATAGAGATTTTCATGTTTCAAATTTAATAATTAATTCTAGTAAAATAGGATTAATTGATAGTCAGGATGCTTTAATAGGTAATAAAGCTTATGATTTAGCCTCATTAATAGATGATGTAAGGTATAAAACATCCAACGCTTTTAAAGAAAAAATTTATAATTATTACTTAAAAACAAATCAAAAAATAAATGTTAATAAATTTAAAAATGATTTTGATATATTGTCAGTTCTTCGAAATTTAAAAATTATTGGTATATTTACTAGATTAGCTGAAAGAGATAATAAAAAAAAATATCAAAAACTTATCCCATATGCTTGGCAAATGATTGATAATAGAATGTGTCAAAACAAAGTCTTTGATAACTATCTACTATTATTAAAATCTAACTTTCCTAAATTTTTAAATAAGTAAAGATGAGAATTAATACAGCGTTAATATTATGTGCAGGTTTTGGAAAAAGGTTAAATCCAATAACTTTAACTACACCAAAACCTTTGATTGAGCTAAAAAATGTTGCAGTACTTGAAACATGTATCAATTTAATTGAAAGCCTGGGAATTAAAAAAATTATTATTAATACTTATTATTTAAAAGATAAAATTAGTAAATTTATTAAAAATAAAAATTTTAAAAGTGAAATTCTAATTGTAGAAGATGGTAATAATATTCTTGATACAGGTGGGGGTATTAAAAATATGTTAAACCATTCTAATGAAAGTGATTTCTTAATATTTAATCCAGATACAATTTGGAAAAAAAATTATTGTGATGAAATTATTAATATGGAGAGATTATATTTTATCAAACAGGCTAATAATATACTTTTATTAGTAAACAAAAAATTAAGTTTTGATAAAAATTTAAATGGTGATTTTGATCTTAAGGATAATTTAATTTCTAAAATTAGTGATAGAGAGTTTATTTATACTGGTTGCCAAATATTAAATAAAAGATTGCTTGTTAATTATGAAATTAAAAGTTTTTCAATAGTAAACCTTTGGAACAGTTTAATTGAAAAACAAGAATTATATGGTTTTGAAAGCAGTAGTAATTTTTATCATTTAACTGATCTTAAAACATTTAAAAAACTACAAGATCTTTAGCTCTTTGATGATCCAAGTATTTACAACTAGTAACTTTATTTCCTTTTTCTAAATTAATTAATAATGGATTGCCAGTTGGTATCTCAAGTTTTGAGATCTGATTTTTATCTAATCCAAATAAATATTTGCATAGAGCTCTTATAGAGTTTCCATGTGCAGAAATTAGAATATTATTATTTAAAGTTTTATCTTCGATTTCTTTTTTATAAAATTTTAATACTCTTTCATAAGTATCTTTCAGTGATTCAGTGTCTGGGATTTGATCAACTGGTATTTCTTTATATGTTTCAATATTAATTGGGTGATATGGGTTACTTCTGTCCAATGGGTCAGGCTGTAAGTCCCATGATCGTCTAAATTGATGAACTTTATCTTCTCCTAGCTTAATTTTCATTTCATCTTTATTTAAGCCAGTAAGTGCCCCGTAATGTCTTTCATTTAATTGCCAAGCTTCATTTGAAACTTTTGTGTCTTTAAGTACTTCCATTACTAATTTTAATGTATTTTTTGCCCTTAATTGAAAAGATGAATAGTAAATATCAATATTTATATTATTAGCTTTAATTAAATTACCAGCCTTTTTAGCTTCTAATTTTCCATTTTCTGTCAAATCTACATCAACCCATCCAGTAAACTTTTTCTCAAGATTCCATACACTTTGACCATGTCGCAATAAAATTAAATTACTCATTTGTTAATCTTTTAAATTAATTTATAAAACATAACTACTAATTTAATTATATGAAAATTCTAAAAATTAATTCATTATTAATTATATTATTTTTAATTTCTGCTTGTTCTTCAATACCCTCAAATACATCAAATAGTTGCTCTATATTTAATGAAAGATATCTATGGTTTAAACATGCAAAAAAATCAGAGAAAAAGTGGGGTACTCCAATTTATTTACAACTTGCTATAATTAAAATGGAATCTGACTTTGATTGGTTGGCAAAACCACCTCGGCAAAAGCTTTTTAAAGTTATACCATATAAAAGGCCATCAAGTTCATTTGGGTATTCACAAGCTGTTAATGGTACCTGGGAGCAATATAAAAAAGAAACAGGAAATAAACTTGCAGTAAGAACTCGATTTAAAGATAGTGTAGATTTTATTGGTTGGTACACTGATAAAACAGAGAGTATTTTAAAGATTTCAAAAAAAGATGCTTTTAAACAATATGTTGCTTACCATGAAGGGTGGGGTGGATTTAAAAATTATAAAAATAATAAAAAAATAATTAATTTAGCAAAAAAAGTTGAGAAACAATCAAATATTTATAAAAAACAGCTTTCAAAGTGCGGTAGCTCACTAACCACAAATAAATATATTATTTTTTAGATAATTCTTTTTCTAATTCTAAATCAACTGAATCAATTCTTTTACTATTTTTAGCAAGTGCTAAATACATTGTTGGTGTTACGTATAGAGTAAAGAAAGTTGAAATTATCATTCCCCCAAGAATAGTTGCTCCCACAGCCAATCTAGATGCTTCACCAGCTCCAGGTCCAATATTTCCAATAACCAATGGCAACATCGCTATCATAGTACTTATTGATGTCATCATGATTGGTCTAAATCTTAAATCACACGCTTCTTTAATTGAAGCTTCAATTGCTTTTCCAGTTGTTCTAATTTGATTTGCATAATCAACGATCAGAATACTGTTTTTAGTTGATATACCAATTAAAATTACAAGAGCAATTTGAGAAAAAATATTAATTGAGCTATTTAAGAATAAAATAAATACCAGTCCTCCAAAAACAGCCAATGGTACAGTAAGCATTATTATGAATGGGTGAACAAACGAGTTAAATGTAGCAGCCATTACTAAATAAGCAGTTAGTAAACCAAGAGCAAAAATTATATAAAGTTCATTTGTTGTCTCCTTAACCTCTTCAGATTCACCTTTCCAAGTAATTTGATTAGTGGGTGCCACTTCTGCAATTATATTTTCTAAATATTCAATTGCCTCAAATAATGAGTAATTTGGATTTACATTTGCTGATATTGTTACTGCTCTTTGTCTATTGTATCTTGCTAATACTTTTGCCGAACCTTCTTCTCTTAGGTCAACTAAGTTTGATAATGAGATTAATTCTCCAGTTGTACCAGATCTTACAAAAAGTTTACTCAAACTATCTTTATCTTGCCTATCAACAAGGTATTGTTGAAGAATTATTGGATATTCTTTACCCAATTTATTAAATGTGGTGACTCTTTTGCCACCATATAATGTTTCCAATGTTTGACCAATTGATTGAGTAGATACTCCTAAATCCTTAGCTTTATTTTTATTTATAACCAACTTAACTTCTGGTTTATTTCTATTAAAGTCTGACTCAATTCTTGATAAACCTCGATTACTACGTAATTTACTTATCACTTCTTTTTGAATACTTTCCAGCTCTTCATAAGTACTTCCCAAAATAACCATTTGAATTGGTTTATTATAATTTGAAACTCTTATGGATTGAGGTGATATTGGAAAAGCTAAAGTTTGAGGAACAGTTACTATTTTGCCTATGGCCTGTCTCATAATTGTCATGGCATCTTGATCTCGATCTTTCCAATCTTCAAGTAAGGCTATTATAATAAAGCTGTTGAAAGAATTAGCGGAACTACCAAAACCTGGAACTCTCATAATAAATTTATCATATGGACTATTTTCAGCTTGTAAAAGTGGAAGCAGTCTTTTTTCAATTTCCTGAGCTCTTTTTTGTGTGTAGTCAAACGAACTTCCTTCGTCTGTAAAACCAAGAACCAAATAAACACCCCTATCTTCTTTTGGAAGTAGCTCTTTAGTTGAGAACATAAATAGAGCAACAGATCCAGCTATAATTAAAAAAATAAAAGTTATTATGGTTTTCTTTTTATTTATCCAATATTCCAATGTTTCCTTGTAAAAATTTGAAAAACCTAGAAAAAAAATATTAAATTTTCTTACAAAAAACCCAGTACTTTTTTCTTTATTTAAAAATTTACTTCCTAACATTGGTGACAATGTTAAAGCGACAAATGATGAAACAATTATAGAAAAAGATAATGCTAAAGCAGTTTCTCTAAATAAAGTTCCAGATATTCCTTTAATAAAAATTAAAGGAATGAAAACAGCAACAAGTATTAAGGTGGTTGCTATAATTGCAAAGGTAATTTGTTTAGAACCTTTGTAGGCAGCCACCAATGGAGTTTCTCCATTTTCTATTCTTCTATAAATTGCATCAGTCATGATAACGGAATCATCAGTTATAATTCCGATCGCCAGTATAAAACTTAAAAGAACAAAAATATTGATAGATAAATCAAATAAATAAATACCTAAAAAAGATGCAATCAAACTTACCGGAAGAGCAACCGCAGGAACTATAACCGCTTTCATATTACCTAAAAATAAGTAAATAATTATTACCACTAAAATAAATGCAATCGCTAAGGTTTTATAAACTTCATCAATTGCAGCTTTAACATATGTTGCTCTGTTAAATGAAACTTCTATTTTAAGACCTTCAGGTAAAGTTTTTCTTACTTCAATAATCTTTTTATTAATCTCTTTTGATAGCTCAACAGTTGATGCACCACTTTTTGCATAAATTCCAATACCTACCGTTTTTTGATCTAAATTTTTTTTGCTTTGAGCTTTAAATAAAGTTTTTTCTGAAACTGGGCCCAATTCTACATCTGCAACATCTGATAATCTTACAATTTTGTCTATTGTTTTTTTAATAGGTAAAAATTTTAATTCATCAATGTTATTATAGGATTTATCTAAATTAATAGTTAAATCTACATTGTCTGCTTCTAAAGTTCCTGCTGGTAGGCTTACATTTTCGTTTCTAAGTGCATTTTCTACCTCTTGAATAGTCATGTCATTTGCAGCTAATTTAATTGGGTCAATCCAAACTCTAACGCTAAGCTCTCTTAGTCCACCCAATCGAATTCTTCCCACATTTTTTACACTAGAAAAAGCATCTACTAAATATCGATCAGCATAATCACCAAGTTCAAGATCTGACCAAGTTGATGAAGAAACTGAAAGCCACATTGTTGTTGTAAAACCAGCTGCTTGTTTTAATATTTGTGGTGCATCTGCTTCTGATGGTAGATTATCAACTACTCTAGCTACTCTCTCTCTAATATCATTTGCAGCATCATCTAGCTCAATATCAGTATCAAACTCTATATTAATACTGCTTCTTCCATTTTCAGATTTAGAATCTATATTTTTAATACCTTCTGCTCCCCCAATAACATCCTCGATTACCTGGGTAATCTCTTGATCAATAATAGGAGCTGATGCAGATTTATAATTTACTTTTACTTGTACTACTGGTGGCTGCAAACCATCAGGCAGCTCTCTTGTTGGTAGTTCAGAATAAACAAATAAACCAAATACAATGAGAATAAGAGAGAGTACCCAAGCTACAACTGGTCTTCTAATACTAAGTTCAGTTATATACATTTAATTATTTGCTCTTATTATCTTCTTTTTTCGACTCAGATTTTTTAAATATATTTAATTTTTTAATCCAATCGAATTTACCTTTTTTAGTTTCTGTTTTGTTGGGTTGTGCTTTTTTTTTCCAGTTTGATGTAACTTCTTTTGATCCAAATTTAATAGGTTTAATTTTTCCATTTGGTCTTGTTTTCCTTAAACCTTCAGCAACAATAGTATCACCACTTTGAAGACCAGTTTTAACTTCTACATTTCCTTGATTTCTTAATCCAATTTCAATTTCTATTTTTTTTACAGTATTTTCGTTATCTACTTTGTATACAAAAACTTTATTTCCCTCCATTAGCAAGCTAGTATCAGGAATGCTTAATGAATTCCTCTCATTATAGTTAATAGATGCTTCTAGCAATGAGCCAGATAAAAGTTCATTATTAGGGTTATCAAGCTTAATTCTTACAGGTAGAGATCTTTTATTAGTATCTATTCTGCTTGCTGTAGACTCAACAATTCCGGGATATTTTTTAAGATTGTTTCCAGAAAACTTTATATCAACATTTTGGTTCTTTTTTACATATGGCGCAAATGTTTCAGGTATATCAACATCAATAAATAGTATCGATGTATCCTCTAAGTTCAATATAATTGAGCTTTTTGATACATCTATATCATTTGAAAAATTTCTTTTTCCAATAATACCATCAAAAGGAGTGACTATATTTCTATTTTTCAATTTAGCTATTACATCACCTGTTTTAACTTTAGTATTAAATTTAATTGGTTCTAAAATTTCATATTTTTCAATATTATATGATTTGATTTGTGAAGGAACCGCAGTGCCAAATGTTTCAATAGTATTTTGGAATAATTTTTGCTCTACTATTTTCACAATAATGCCTGGAGGAGGTCTTTTACTAAATTTTTTTTTAAAATGATTTCCTATCATTGTTCTTGCAATGATTACTGCCGCAATGATGAAAAAGAAGATTAATATTATAGATATAATTTTTGTTGATCTTTTCATAATTTAACTTTTTCCATACTCAGACCAAGAGCCATCGTATATTGTCGGCATATATTTAGCATTTATTAAGGAATATGCTAGTGCCAATACACTTGCAGTAACACCTGAGCCGCATGAAAATACTATATTTTTATTATGGTCTAAATTAAATGGCTTAAATTTTTCTACAATCTTATCTTTAGCAATAAATGTATGATCATCGGTATTTATCAATTCTGAAAAAGGTAAACAAAATGAATTTTTAATCGATCCACTTCTTAAACCTTTTCTGGGCTCAGCAACTTTTCCTTCAAATCTTTCTCTACTTCTTGCGTCAATAACATTAAACTCATTTTTAGAAATATTTTTATCTATTTCCTGTTTATCTTTTACAAGTTTTTTGTTTTCATTAGCTTTATAGTTTGAAGGTGTGCTAGATACAGTTTCATTATTTGTAATCTTATTTTCTTTTTTCCATTTCTTTAAGCCTCCATCTAGTACATGAACAAGTTTTGGATTATGACCAAAGTAAATTAGATTATACCAACAGCGACATGAGCTTATTACGTCTGAATTGTCATAAATTACTATTTCGTCTTTATTTTCAATGCCCATACTACTAATGAGTAATTCCCATGAATTAATATCAGTTAACATATGTGGTAAGTCTGTATCTATTTTTGAATTTGCATCTAAATCAAAAAAAATTGCATTGGGTATATGTTCTTTATTATATTCTTCAAAACCACTTCTTTCTGTTTGTGGCATATGCCAGGAACAATCTATTATTTTTATTTTATTCAGGTTTTTTTCTAACCAATTTGAATCTACTAAAGACAATTTATCTCTTTTCTAAATACTTTTGATGATATTCTTCAGCTGCACAATAGTTTTTTACTAATGAGATTTTAGTTACAACTTTTTCAGATAGTCTTTTGTTTTCTTCTTCTATTATTTTTTTTGCAATTATTTTTTGTTGGTCATTTAAGTAGAATATTTCACTTCTATATTGAGTTCCAAAATCTGGTCCTTGAGAGTTTAAAGTTGTTGGGTCATGAATTTTAAAAAAAATTTCAAGAATTTTTTCGTACGATATAATTGTAGGATCAAATTCTAATTTTACTACTTCAGCATGATTAGTTTCACCTGTACACACTTCGTTGTAATTAGTTTGACTACTGTTGCCCCCACAATATCCTACTTCAGTTTTAATTACCCCATCAAGTTTGCTAAACTTAATTTCTGGTCCCCAAAAACATCCTAATCCTAAAATTGCTATTTCCATATATTTTACTATAAATTGATTTATAAGTTATTCTATGCTTTCTAAAAATCAATTAGGCTTTTTGTACATGTTTATGTCGGTATGTGCATTTTCTATCATGGATTTAATCGTTAAGTGGTCAGAACATTATCCCTTAGGACAAGTGCTATTTTTTAGAGGTTTTTTTGGAGTAATTTTATATTTTTTTATAATGCCAAGAGAAAGAATAAAAAATTTTTATCAAACAAAAAGAGCTGGTTTGCATTTTTTAAGATGTTTCTTTGGATTAATAGCCTTGATCGCAATATTTATTGCATTAAGAAATCTACCATTAGCTACTGTTGTTAGCATCTCTTTTGCAGCACCAATTTTTACAACAATTTTTTCAATTTTTTTTTTGAGTGAAAAAGTTGGACTTTACAGGTGGTTAGCTGTGCTAATTGGTTTTATTGGAATAATAGTAATCACTGAACCAGGTTTCGGTTCATTAAATATATATTACATATATCCAATTATTTTTTGTTTAGGCCTATCTTATGTTGCTATCGCAATCAGACAATTGTCAACAACAGAACCAGTGTGGCTGATATCTTTAAATTTTTCTGCTGCTATTACATTAGTTAGTTTGTTTACCATACCATTTGGATGGGTAATGCCTAATATTAAAGATATATTATTATTATGTATGATTGGATTTTTAGGAGGTTTTGCAAATTTATGGCTTAGTCAATCATTTAAATTGTCCGAAGTTTCACTTGTATCTCCTTTAAAGTATTTGGCCCTAGTCTTTGGAATAATCTTTGGGTATTTAATTTGGGACGAGATACCGACGATTAAAACTTTATTAGGTGCTATGCTCGTAGTTTTTTCATCATTAATTATTTTAAAAAGAGAAATTTATCATAAAGAGAAAATTCCATCCACAATTAGACATGAGTAAAATACCAAAATATTGGAATTCAGCAAAAAAATATTTATCTAAAAAAGATAAAATAATGTCCCTTTTAATTAAAAAGTATTCGCAGCCATCAGAAATTACCCTAACTACAAGAAAAGATATTTTTTATTCATTGTGCAAAAGTATTATTGGACAACAAATTAGTGTTGCGGCAGCGAATTCTGTATTTTTAAAATTCAAAAAAAAATGTAAAAATAAGATTAATGCTAAAACAGTTTATAAGTTAACAACAACTCAGCTAAAAAGCTGTGGACTAAGTAGACAAAAAGTTAAAGGGATAAAGAGTTTAGCTAAACAAACGCTAGACAAAACATTTAATCCAAAACTTATTCCAAATATGTCGGATGAGGAGGCAATTATATATTTATCTAAATTAAGACAAATAGGTAGGTGGTCAGCTGAAATGATATTATTATTTACATATAATCGATCAAATATTTGGCCCGTACAAGATATTGGTTTATTAAGAGCTATTTCAAAAAATTATAATAAAGAATATTTACCACCTGAAAAATATGTAAGTTTATTAAATAAAAGGTTTACACCATATTGTTCAGTTGCAACTTGGTATTTGTGGAGAAGTATTGATCCTGAACCTATTCAGTACTAAATCCTTCAACTACCTGCATATGTCTATCAGTCGTATTTTTTGCTAGATCCCATCCGGCCAAATATTCTTTAGAATTATGACATTCGATAGCTTTTTCATAACTTGGAAATTCCCACACAACTGTTCTTGAAAAATCATCTCCTTCAAATGTTTCGTGTTTTCCACCTCTGACAAGAGGAACTCCACCAAAGCTTTTAATAATTGGTGTTGCAACTTCTGAGTATTTTTTTAAATTTTCCTGATTTTCAACTTTCGTATATAAACTTACCCAATAGGCTTTCATAATTTCTCCCTTTTAAAATTTTTTAGTTATGATAGTAAAATTTATGGCAGATAAATTAATTATCACTTTTGATGAGTATAACAAAATTGTTGAGAAATTAGCAATTGAGATTCATAAAAAATATAAACCTACAGTTTTAGTTGGAATAATGAGGGGTGCTGCTCCAATTCTAGATATTCTTTCAAGAATTTTAAAACTACCGATAGCTTATATTGTTATTCAAAGTTATTCAGGAAAAGGTATGGAAGATAAGCAGGGACAATTAATGTTTGCTAGGGAGATTAGTTCTTTAGCTGAAAGTAAAGATTATAATAAAGTACTTTTGGTTGATGATCTTTCAGATACAGGTTTAACGTTGAATAAAAGTATAGAGTGGTTAAGAAATTATGCTCCAACTAAAGATTATATTCAAGAAGTAAAAACAGCATGTTTATGGAAAAAAAAATCGTCAACTTTTGAACCAGATTTTTGTCCAGTAAGGCTAGACTCAGACCCTTGGATTGTTCAGCCAACTGAACATTATGAAGAACTATCTATAGAAGAAATTATTAAAAGAAATTAATAATAGGGCCAGCTGAACTAGCCCTATTAAATTTTTATCTAAGCAACAGCAAAACTCACAACACTAAGTATCGCAATAACCCAAATTGCTGGAGAAGTGCTTGAGAACTTTCCAGTAAATAATTTGATTAAAGCATACGATACGAAAGCTAAAGCAATACCATTACTAATACTGTAAGTTAAAGGCATCGCAATCATTGCAAGAATAGCTGGGGCAGCCTCTGAAATATCGTCCCATTCAATATCTGTAATATTTCTTATAAAAAGAACAGATACAAAAAGTAACGCTGCACCATCAATTTGTTTAGGTAAACTTGTTGCTAAAGGGGCAAAAAATATACATGCTAAGAATAACAAACCAATAACAAGAGAGGTCATTCCAGTTTTTCCACCAGCTTTTACACCAGCTCCAGATTCCACATAACTTGTAACTGTTGTTGTTCCCATCATAGCTCCCGCAACTGTACCAACGCTATCAGCCAACATTGCTTTATTAATATCTTTAACTTTTCCATCTTTACCGACTTTACCTGCAACGTTTGCCACAGAAGTTAAAGTTCCTGCGGTATCAAAAAAGTCAATAAACAATAAAGTAAATATTACAGTAGACATTCCAGCTGTCATTGCAGCAGACAGATCAAAATCAAACAAATATGTCATCGGTGGTGGTGAGCTTGCAATACCATTAAATTTTGCAAGTCCAGTCGCCCAAGCAATAATACTAAAAACTAAAATACCTATAATAATATTACCTTTGACTTTCATTTTTTCTAATACAATAATTGCTATGAACGTAGCACAACCTAACAATACTAAAGGATTACTCAAATCACCTAGCTGCACCAGTGTTACCGGATTATCAACAACGACTTCCATTATTTGAAGACCAATTATTGCTAAGAATAATCCAATACCAGCTCCAATTCCTAACTTAAGACTTTTTGGAATCGAGTTAATTAACCAAGCTCTAATAGGTGTAAGAGATATAATCAAAAACAATACACCAGCAACTAACACTGCACCTAAAGCTTCTTGTGGTGTGTAGCCCATTCCTGCACAAACACCAAAGGCAACGAATGCATTAATTCCCATACCAGGTGCAAGTCCAATCGGCCAAGTTTTTCCATAAAAAGCCATTATAAAACATGCTAATGCTGTTGCTAATATTGTAGCGGTATATACTGCGCCGAAATCAAAGAAACCTTTTTCGGGTCCGGCAAATTCTCCCGATAAGATAAATGGATTTAAAAACATTATGTAAGCCATAGTTAAGAACGTTGTAGTTCCAGCTATTACTTCTGTTTTAAAATCTGTTTTATGTTTTTTATAATTGAAATAATTTTCAAGCATTTGTCCTCCTAATGACTGATAAATATTTGATTCTATTTACAAATACCCTCTAAAAGTCTTGTTTATTCACAAATTTCAACTCAGAAGTTTATATTTATGCCATAATTGAGTTGTTATTATTAATTTATGCAAAAAATAAAAATAATTTTATCTACATTCTTTGTGTTTATGATGATTGCTGGATGTCAAACTATTAAAGAAAAGACGAATGCAATTGTTGAGAAAGAGAATACCAAATTAAGTAAATATATAAGTAAACCCGCTAGTGTTTTACAAATGGATTTAGGAAAACCAGATGAAGATTTTAAAAATGCTAAAGGAAATTTTGAATTTATATATAATACAAAAAAATATGGAATTCCGTGTGAGAGAAGATTTGAAATTAATTCAGATTCTATAGTTATTGGATTTGTTTCTAACGGTTGTTTTTAGATAGTACTTGCGGAGATATAATCCCCGCAAGCAAGGTTAACTTATTTAATTTCTATAAGTTTTTTCTTTTTATGTTCTGGGATTATTCTTTCACAAGAAATTGTTAATAGACCATCTTTAAGTGCTGCTCCATTAACTTTTACATCATCAGCAATAGTAAATGATCTTGCAAATTGTCTTTGAGAAATACCTTTATGAATAATCTCTCCATCAACACTATTTTCAATAGATTTATTAACTTGTTTAGTTCTTACTGTTAATAAATTATCTTCAAACTCAACCTCAACATCATTTTTACTGAAGCCAGCTAATGCCACTTCAATAGCATAATTGTCTTTGCCAACCTTTCTAATGTTGTAAGGCGGATAATTTGACTGCATAGTCAAATTACCATTCCCTAACATATTTTCAAATTGATCAAACATGTCATCAAAACCAATTGAAAAAGGTCTTAGTGAGTTAAATATAGATAGATCCTTACTTGTCATAATTTTCTCCTTTGTTAAGCAAGTTTATTTTATGCAAGCCCCATTAGGCGACTTACAAGTTTTATTTAAGAATTAATTTTAATTTTTCAAGATTGAAAAAGTTAAATTTTTTTAGATATTTTAAGAGCAAATGCATAATCAATTGCAATTTCTTCTATAGCACCATCCCTACCAGATTTACCTCCATGGCCTGCATTCATTTCTGTTTTTAAAAGAAGTAAGTTGTTATCAGTTTTATATTCTCTTAATTTTGCGGTAAATTTTGCTGGTTCATCAAACAAAACTCTATTGTCACTTAAACTTGTGGTAATCAGTATATGAGGATAATCCATTTTTTTAATATTATTGTAAGGTGCATATGAAAATATATAATCGAAGTGTTCCTTGTTATCTTTGGCATTTCCAAACTCATCAAATTCTCCAACAGTTAAAGGAAGAGAGTGATCAAGGTTTGTTGTTAAAGAGTCCACAAACGGTACGGCCATAATAATTCCTAAAAATAATTCTGGTGCTTGATTTACAACAGCTCCCATCAACAATCCCCCAGCTGATCCACCCATACCAATAATTTTTTGTTTTGATGAATATTTGTTATCAATCAAATATTTTGCTGCATAAATGTAGTCTTCAAAGGTATTTTTCTTGTTTGTTAGTTTTCCCTCTTTCCACCATTTCATCCCTTTTTCCATTCCACCCCTAATATGCGCAGTGGCCCAAATGATATCTCTATCTATTAAGCTTAATCTTGTTGAGGAAAAACCAGGACTCATTGAGCTGCCATATGAGCCATACCCATAAAGTAATAAATTTGCCGAACCATCAATTTTAGTATTTTTATGTCTTGTAATTGTTAATGGGACCAGTCTTCCATCGTGAGATTTAAATTCAATTCGTTCAACTATATAATTATCTGAATTATGACCAGATGGAATTTCTTGTTCTTTAACTAATTTTTTAGATTTATCTAATAAATCATACAAGTAAACTCTAGAAGGTGTTTTAGGAGATGAGTATCCAAGATAAACCTTGTTAGTGTTTCTGTTTCTTTGTGTTAAAGAAATACCTGGAACATATACTTTTTCGTCTGAAAATATTAACTCCTCTTCTATTCCAGTAGATATATTTTTGACAAACAGTTTATCTAATGCATTAGAAGTTTCAGATCGAATAATCCAATTTTTTAAAAAAGTACATCCTCCGATTAAAACTTCATCTTTAGCAGCTATAAAAGCTTTCCAATTTTGATTTTCCAAATTATCAGTAACATCAATTTTAAAATCCTCAGCATCTTTATTTGTATGATTATAAAATCTTCCATCCCATGAACTTACTGAATAAATAGTTCCTCTTTCTCTTTTCATTATTAATTTAGGTAAGGGCTTATCTTCGTTTTCATTAAAATAATATTGTTCAGAGGTATTATGATCAGAAGTATTTATAAAATAATATTTTTCATCAGAACTTAAGCCAATACTAACTGTAAATGCTTCACTTTTTTCTTCAAAAATTAATTCATCTTGATCATTAAAATTTCCAATTTCATGTCGGTAAATTTTTCTAGCCCTATGATTTTCATCAAGTTTTGAATAAAAAATATATTTATCATCTAAACTAAAAGTAATACCGCCAGATGTTTCGGTAATTTCTTTTGTTATAATTTTTTTTGTTTTAATATCTCTTATAAATATTGAATAATATTCAGACCCTTTAGTATCTAGTGAATAACCTAAATATTTATCATTATTACTTACCTCTAAATCTCCAACACCAAAATATTCAGTTTTAAGGTTATTTTTTTCTTCATCGCCATTCCAAATTTCTTCTTCTATATCTGAGTTAATTTTTTTACGGAGTTTAATTGAATAATTTCCAATAGCTGTAGTTTTGGTCCAATATTCATATGTGTGATCTTTATATGGTAGAGATTCGTCATCTAATTTAATTCTTCCTTTAATTTCATCAAATAATTTTTTTTGTAGATTTTTTGTATCTTTCAAATGATGGTCAGCATAGATATTTTCGTCATCTAAATATCTTTTGACCTCTGGGTCTAATTTTGTTTTATCTCTTAAAACTTCCAGGATATTATTTTGATGTATCCAGCTATAATTGTCTTCCCATTCTCTATTGTGACAAGTTTTTAACTCTAGTTTTTTTTTAAGATATGGTACTTTCATAATCTAAAGGAAATATATGAATATTATAATTTATACAGTGATAATTTTGACTATTTTGTATTTTTTATTGAAATGGTGGGCAAGTTTTTCCTCAAAAAAATTGTCTAAAAGTATGAGATTTTCGTCAATATTAGTTTTACTTATTTTAGCAATTTTGTTTGCCATTGGTGGCAAAATTTTACTTACGCTACCATTAACTCTTTTGGGTCTAGCATTAGTTAAGCTTAAAGGTCTTTCGTTTATTCAAATTTTTTCTTTATATAGGCTTATTCAAACTTTAAGACAGTCAGGTAGATTTGCTTTTAATAAATCTCATAATAGCAATTTAACCACTCTATCTATTTCAGAAGCTTATAAAATTTTAAATTTAGATATTAATAATAAGCCATCTAAAGAACTAGTTAATAAAGCTTATATAAAAATACAAAAAAAAATACATCCAGATGTTTCCCCTGAAACTTCAAGATTATCAACTATAGTTAATGAGGCCAAGGATATAGTTTTAAAAGATATTTCTTAATTTAAAATTGATATTAATTTTTCAAATATTTTTTCAGGATTTATTTTATCTTTACCTAAAGTATTATGGTCAACTGTTGTTTCACCATCAGGGATTATTGGATACATATTTGAGCAATATGATCCATAAATTAATGGAGTGTCAGCCATCAAGGTAATCGTTTTTATACCAAGAGCAGATGATAAGTGACTAAAGCTAGTATCGTTGCAAATTGATATGTTACAATTTTTTATTATAGGTAAAGTTTGTGAAATAGATAGTTCATCTAGTGGTACACATTTTTCTTTAAATTTTGAGCTCATTATTTCATCTAAAATTAATTGTTCGTCTTTATTTTTACCAGTTGCTAAAAAAAATTTGCAACTTCTTAAATTATTAATTTTTTCCATTACAGATAAAAAAGTTTTAGAAGGAATTCTTTTGGATGGCTCAGATCCTCCAATTCCAAGCAGTATATTAAGATCATCACTTTTAATTTGAAATTTAGAGATTGAATCTTTTACTAAATCTTTATTTATTTGAATTTCAGGATTTGAATTAATTTTTAAATCCAATCTTTGTTTAATTAAATCTAATGCTGGCTGTATAATGTGTTGGTTTTTTTTTTTAAATAATGGATATTGATATATTTCTTTAATGCCAGCCAATCTTGCAATTAAATTAAATCTTAAAGAAGAATTAAAAATGAAAATTTTATCAAATTTATAATTTTTTAAATCTTTAACTAGCTTAAGTGATCCTAATATTCCATTATGCCTGCTATCTTTTTTTTTAGTTCTTTCTAGAATAATAATTTTATCTATATAATTTGATTGATTTAAAAATTCTTCAGCTTTTGAGTTTTTTTTAACTAACAAACTTACTGGTGTTTTAAATTTTTCCGAAATAGCCTGAATATAAGGTAAAAAAATCACTGTATCTCCAATTCCCATTCGATTTTGTACAGCTAAAATTTTCATAATTGATTTATAGACTTTACTAATCAATTTTTTTATATAAATTTTGATAATGAGCAAAATAAACGGCATATATGCTGCTTCAATGTCAGTTTTAAACGAAGATTTAACATTAAATGCTATAAAAACTCTGGCCCATGCCGAAAAGCTGATAGATCAAGGGTGTCATGGAGTTGCATTATTTGGCAGTACTGGACAAGCTCAACTTATTCCAATTTCTGAAAAAATTAATTTATTTAACCAACTTTCAACAAGTAAATATAAAGAAAAATTTATTATTGGCACTGGACTTAATTCATTAGGTGAAACTATTAATCTAATGAAAATTGCTAAATCTTTAAATTTTCAAAAATTCTTAATAATGCCACCTGCATTCTATAAATATAAAGATAGTGATGTGATTAATTTCTACTCAAAAATAATTGACGCAATCCCAGAAAGTGAAATAGTACTTTATAATTTTGAAAAATTATGTGGATATAAATTTAGTATAGAGTGTGTAGAGCAATTGGTAAAACTGTTCCCAAAGCAAATTATTGGAGTTAAAGATAGTTCTTATAATCTTTTTGAAAACCTAAAACTTGAAAATTTTTCAATTTTACCTGGTTCCGAGTCAAAATTATTAAATGGTTTAAAATTAGGATGTTCAGGAATAATTACAGCAACGTGTAATGTAACATCTGGATTAGCGAGAAAAGTTTACGATGATTTTCTAGATGAAAAAAAACAAACAGCCAATGATAAACTTTGTGATATTAGAAGTATATTTGAAAAGTACAATTTAATATCGGGGCTTCATACTTATTACTCAAAAAATGATCCTTTTTATAAAAATGTTTTACCACCTTTATCAATTTTAAATTCAAAAGATGAAAAGGAGTTAATAGATAATTTAAAAAAATTTAATTTTTCTATTAAAAATCAAGGATAGTATAAAATGCAACTAGCAAGATTCTTAAATAATGTTTTTAAGAAAGATGGTTTTATTTTAATTGATGCTCAGTCCAAAAACTATATTATCGGAACACCCAGAAGTGAAAGACCAATTAAAGTTAAAATTTTAGATAAAAAACTTCATTATAAATTATTATTCCAGCCGGATCTATATTTTGGTGAAGCTTACACTAATGGAGATATAGTAATTGAAAATGGAAGTTTAAGTGACTTTTTAGATCTTGCTCTAATGAATTTTGGAAGAAATGAACTTAATTTTTTTAGTTATTTATTAAATAGATTAAGAGGCTCTTATAGGTATTTAACAAATTTTAATTTTATAAAAAAATCTAAAATGAATGTATCTCATCACTATGATATTTCAGATGAACTCTATGATTTATTTTTGGATCCAAAAAGACAATATTCATGTGCATATTTTAAAAATGAAAATGATACTCTTGAAATAGCTCAGAATAATAAAATTCAGCATATAATCAAAAAACTTAATATTAAACCCAATCAAAAAGTTTTAGATATTGGTTGTGGCTGGGGATCATTAGCAATTGATATTGCTCAAAGTACTGATTGCAAAGTTACGGGAATAACACTGTCTGAAAATCAACTAAAATACTGTAAAAAAAAAGCAATAGAACTCAATTTGGAAGATCGACTAGATTTCAGATTAATAGATTATAGAGAACTTAATGAAAAATATGACAGAATTGTTAGTGTTGGAATGTTTGAGCATGTTGGTAGAAAATTTTATAAGAAGTTCTTTAAACAAATTAATAAATTACTTGAAAATGATGGTGTTTCCTTAATACACACAATAGGATCGGTAAATCCACCAAGAGACCCACACCCATGGATAACTAAGTATATCTTTCCAGGAGGTTACACGCCAAGTTTAAGTGAAGTAACAACACCAATTGAAAAAGCGGAATTAATTGTAACTGATATTGAAGTTTTAAGGTTACATTATTCTCATACATTAAGACATTGGAAAGAAAATTGTATTAATAATAAGGGTAAAATTATTCAAATGTTTGATGATAAGTTTTTTAGAATGTGGGAATTTTATTTAGCAGGATGTGAAATGTCATTTAAGTGGGGAGATCAGGTAGTGTATCAATTCCAATTAACAAAAAATTATACATCTACACCTGTTACAAGAGACTATATTTATCAATAATTTATTGATAGAAATAGACTTCTTGAAAATGAAAAAAACAAAAAAAAAATCAAAAAAAATTAAAAAGAAAGTTAGTAAAAAATTTAGATCTAACTTAAAGAAAGTAAATAAAACTAAATCAAAGATAAAAAACCAAAATAAAAAAAAATCTAAAAAAAAGATAGTAAAAATTAAAAAACAAAAAAAACAAAATTTAATTTTAAAAGTAGTTAATTTTCAAAATTCCTTAAAGCCTCAGATAAATTTCAAAATAAATTTTAGTATTGAAAAATATATTCAGGCATTTTTTGATAAAATTGCAAATACAATTCTTGAATATAAGGATACAAAAAAAGATGAAGTAAGGAGATTAAAATTAGAAAAACAAGAACAAGAAAGAATAGAAAAAATTAAATTTGAAGACAAAAGGCAAAAAGAAGAACAATTAAAAATTAAGTTACGAGAACAAACTTTAAAAGATGAAATTAAGTTAGATAGGCAAAGAGCTAAAGATATTAAGATATTTTTGAGAAAAGAGCAGGCTTTATTAAGAATAGAACAGGCAGAAAAACAAAAACAATTCTTTAAACAGCTAAGATTAGAAAAACAAATTGAAAAGTTTAGAATTAGAGAGGTTAAAGAACTAGAAAAACTTGAAAAAATATCTCTTAGAGAAAAAAGAGATGACTACGCTGGTCTTCAGCAAAGAATAGAAAAATTAAAAGAAAAGTACAGAATAATTAGAGATCAGAAAATAAGAGAACGAGTTGAAGCTCTTGGAGTAAAGATTCAAGGTGATGAAGATAGAGAAACACTATTAAGAAAAGAAAAAGAATACACTATAGCAAGACAAAAAATAGAATTTGCGCTGGAGAGTTTTTATCGAAGTGCTAGTAGCTTAGTATTTCAATTAAATAAAAAATATATCACGAGACATATGTCTATTTTTAGATGCATTGATAAAAGATTTGAAACAGGTGAAATTTTTGTTAAATGGGACGAGTCTTCTGATGATGAATGGCTATTACTCATTTATATCAAGAACAATTCTCCAGATGAAGGAATTGTTATCGAAGATAAAACAAATCCAGAAAAAAATATTTCTTATGAGTTTAAAAATAATGAAATATTTAAGGCATCAGACAGTATGGTGGACTCACTTACCCAACTAATTGCAAGAAAAAGAGCAAAAAATACTAATTAAGTTTATCTAATTAATTGAGTAATATTCAATTATGTTATTTGGCACAATTAGTATGATCATTTTGTACATAATCTTAAGATATATTCTTGAATGGATAACTTATTTTAATAAATTAGACCCTAGGTTAGGTGAGTCAACGTGGAGGTGGAGTTATGATTATCAAGTTATTGGTGAAAGAGATATTTCAGATCTAGATGACAAAGCTTTTGTAAGATTGAGACGTAAAAGAAACAAAATTATTACTTTAATGTATTCACTTGTGATGGTTATGTTTGTTGTTTCGATGTCTTTGTTAAGTAAATTTTTAATATTTTTTTTAGATTAATTTTTAATTTGTTTCTTATTTTTTAGATATAAAAAATAAGCAATAATTTCATATCCAAATTTAAAAAGAGTAAAGATTATTGGAAGTTTAAAAAAATTATATAAAAATTTATATTTTGGAATTTTTTTCCAAACATAAAGAAATGCATCTGCACCTTCAATTATTTCGTTGCCATCTTTGACATGTAATCTTCTTAAAAGCTCTTTATCTTTTTTTGATGTTTCTTTTTCTGCTAAAGAATTATTGGTAATATCGATCCAATCAATTTCTTTAATATTTTCTTTTTTATACAGATTAATTTCAGACCTACAAATTTTACAAGAATTATTGAAATAAACTTTCATGCTTAAAATACTTAACTATTTTAATGATAATTGTACATGCGTAAAAACATCCATTGAAAATCACAAATAAACAACTATGTACTATCCATGACGAATTTTTTTGATAAAACAGACTTAACAAGAAAAAATGTAGATGAGATTATATCTGAAACTTTAAAAAATTGTGATGATGGTGAATTATATCTTGAAGATTCTAAGTCAGAATCTATTTTATTAGATGACAATAAAATCAAAAGTTCAAATTATAGTTCTGATTTAGGTTTTGGATTAAGAGCTATCTCTAATGAAGTGGTTGCTTATTCTCATTCTAACGAGATTTCAAAAGAATCATTAAAAAGTTCCTCACAAAATTTACGATCTACCCTTAAATCGAGCAAAGGAACTTATAATCATGAAATTCCAAAAACTAATAATAAATTTTATGATGATATTAATCCTATTGAACAAAAGACTTTAAATTCAAAATTGGAAGTTTTGAATAAAGTGAATGAATATCTAAGAAATAAAGATTCAACAGTTAAACAGGTAACAGCTAGCTTTAGTGGAGAACAAAAATCTATCGAAATTATCAGGTTAGGGGGCGAAGCTTTAACTGATGTTAGGCCTCTTATTAGATTTAACGTTTCTGTAATGCTTGAAAAAAATGGTAGAAAAGAAACAGGAGTTTATGGCATCGGAGGCAGACAGTCCTACGATGATTATTTAAAAAATGATAATTGGAAAAATGTTTGTGAAGAAGCTCTAAGAATTGCTTCAGTTAATCTAGAAAGCAAACCAGCTCCAGCAGGTGAAATGAAAGTTGTTTTAGGACCTGGTTGGCCTGCTATTTTGATACATGAAGCTATTGGACATGGGTTAGAGGGAGATTTTAATAGAAAAAAAACATCTGCATTTCATGATTTAATGGGCCAAAAAGTTGCAAGTGAAGGTGTAACAATTGTGGATGATGGCACTATAGATAAAAGAAGAGGAAGTCTAACAATAGATGATGAGGGAACACCCACCGAAAGAACAGTTTTAATTGAGAACGGAATTTTAAAAAATTTTATGCAAGATAGACTAAATGGAAGATTAATGAATACCAGATCTACAGGAAGTGGCAGAAGAGAAAATTATAAACATATCGTATTACCTCGGATGAGAAATACAATGATGTTAAGTGGAAAACAAACTCAAGATGAAATGATCAAATCAGTTGATAAGGGTATTTTTGCAGTAAGTTTTGGTGGTGGGCAGGTTGATATTACATCTGGAAAATTTGTTTTTAATTGCACAGAGGCTTACGAGATAAATAATGGGAAAATTGGTTCACCAATCAAAGGTGCAACTTTGATAGGAGATGGCCCCTCTATTTTGAAAGAAGTATCAATGGTTGGAAATGATATGATGATGGATCCAGGTATTGGAACTTGTGGTAAAGCAGGTCAGGGTGTACCAGTTGGAGTAGCGCAACCTTCTATTTTAATAGATAAAATGACTGTTGGCGGAACAAAAATATAAATCATGATTAAAGAACAAGAGTATTTAAAATCCAAAGCTTCATATTGTTTAGATCTAGCCAAGAAACTTGGAGCAACGGATGCAATTGTAACTGTTGGAAATTCAATTTCAGAGACAGTAAGTTTTAGAAACAAAGTTTTAGATGAGTCAAATAGATCAGATAGTTTAGCGATAAGTATAGAGACTTACATAGATAAAAAAAAATCATCTATATCTTCATCAAATTTATTAGATGAAAATTTAAAAACTTTAATAGAGAAGTGTATTGAGACTACAAAAATTACACCAGAGGATGATTACAATGGTCTTCCAGATAAATTTTTATTAGCAGATAAAATAAAAGATTTAGATTTATACGATAACAGTCATTTAGAAAATGATAAAAAAATTGAGTATTTAACAGAATTAGAAACAATTGCAGCCGAAGAAAAAAAAATTGTAAATACTGAGTCTAGTTTTTCTGAGAATAAATCTAATTTTATCTTGGCTAGTTCCGATGGTTTTTGCAATGGATACAAGACTTCTTCTTTCACTGCATCTTGTGTAGCTGTTGCAAAAAATGAAGATAGCATGGAAAGAGATTATGAATACACATCAAAATGTCATCTGTCTGATATTAAAACCTCAAAAGAACTGGCAAAAAACACCAAAGACAGGACTATTAAAAAACTTAGTCCAAAAAAAATTAAAAGCGAAAAAATTAATATTATATTTGATAAAAGAATAGCAAATGGTTTGTTGAAAGCTTTTTCAAGTGCAATTAATAGCTCAGCTATCACTAGAGGGACATCTTTTTTGAAAGATAAAATTAATCAACAAATTTTTTCTAAAGAGATTAATATTTATGACAAACCTGATATTAAAAAGGGATTAGGTTCAACTTGTTTTGACTCAGAGGGAGTTAAATCAGAGACACTAAGGTTAGTAGATAATGGTTATCTAAAAAATTACCTAATAGACACATATAACGGCAAGAAGCTTGGTTTGGAGTCTAATGGAAGGTCCGGGGGAACAACAAACCTGTATTTTGAAAATGGTAAAATAAGTTACAAAGACCTTTTAAAATCTGACTCAAAAATTATTTTTGTTAATGAAACCATTGGTCATGGAACTAATTTAGTTACAGGCGATTATTCAGTTGGTGCAGCAGGATATTTGATTGAAAATGGTGAATTTAAATACCCTATTAATGAATTTACAATTGCAAGCAATTTTAATGATATGTTTAAAAATTTAACATTAGCAAATGATTTAGAATTTGAGTATTCAACTAATTCACCAACTCTGATGATTGAAGGAATAGTTGTTGCAGGTAAATGAAGGACTTTTGTATCATTGGGTCTGGTATTTCAGGCTCAACAATCTCCAATCTTTTAAGTAAAAAATATACATTAGATTTATATGACAAAGCCAAAGGTCCTGGAGGACGATCCTCGTTTAAAAGACTAAAAAAAAATATTGGTTTTGATCATGGCACTCAATATATTTCACCTAAGACTTCAGAATTTAAAAAATTCACTAACAAATTAGTTGATAAAAAAATTTTAAAAAATTGGAGAGGTAATCACATTTTTTTAAATACTTTGAAAAAAGAGAATAAAGAACATATTAAACTAATAGGCTATAAAGGAAATAATGATATTAGCAAATATTTACTAAAAGGAATTAATTGTTATTTTCAAAAAGAATTAACTAATATTAATTATATAAATAAAAAATGGATCTTAATTTTTTCTGATGGAAATAAAAAGATTTACTCCAATTTAATTTTAACCTGTCCTTTTCCTCAAGTAAAAAAACTTACAAAGAATATTATTAAGCATTCATTTTTAAAGCAGAAAATAAAGATGGAAGCAAATATTACAGTGATGATTTCATTTGATAAAAAAATTAATCAAATAAGCAGTTATTTTTTTGATGACAAAATTCTAAGTTGGGCTGCTAATGAAAACTCTAAAAAAAGATTTAAGACAAAAGAGAATTTATGGACTTTACAAAGCACTTGTAAATGGGCAAATAAAAAAATTAACAAAAACCGAGATTATAAAAATAATAATTCTCAAATTTTGATCAATAAGTTTTTTGAACTAACAAAAAACAAAAAAATTAAACTAAACAATATAATCAACCATGGTTGGAAATATTCATTTAATTCTAAGCCATTTAAAATAAGAAGTTATTGGAATCCATCAATGAAAATAGGAGTTTGTGGTGATTGGTTTGTTGGTCCCAGATTAGAGTCAGGCTGGATTAGTGCTAATGATTTATATAGAAAAATAAAGAAATAATTTTTAAATTAGGTCAATCAGCGTGAACTTAAAATAATTAAAATTTATAATTAAATTCATTTATATCCTCAATATAGTATTTTGAAATTAAGTCGTAGGTTTCATTGTCATAATACCTTCTATAACTATTTTTAGTGATAAAATAAGGAATCCATTTTTTATACGTGTAATAAAAATAATCAAATTTTGAAGCATGAACCTTATGATAAAGTTTTTTTGTAGTAATTTTTTTAAAATCATTATTTATATTTTCAAATTTTCCTATGTGATCTACTTTAATTTTATTTTCAATTTTTAAAAAATCAATCTGATCAATGTAATGTACATCTAAAAAAGGAATTAATTTTTCATCCTTATAGAAATTTTTTAAATGTTGGTTAATATTATTTTTTTTTGGAATTACGTCTTCATTTAAAAATTCTTTAAATTCGACTTTTCTTAATCCATATGCTTGGCTTCTCCACAGGTACTCCGAGACTATTCTATCATAAGGATTTCTTACAAAAGTAAATATTTTATAATCGTTAAATTTATTTTTAGTGATTTCTAAAATTTCTTGTAATGTAAGGTGTTGTAATACTTTATTGTTTAATATTCCATAAAGTATATTCAAGTTTGGTTTTAAATCTCCATTATTTTCAGTTCCATAAATTTTTAATGTTTTTTCAATTGACCCACCTCCTGTTTTAGGGATGTGGATGAAAATCAGTTTATCTTTATGAGATATAGGCACAAATAATTCTTATTAAATTTATATCAAACAAAATATAGTTTATTCAAAGTTTTTTAAACGATATTCCCAATTACCCATTCTAGTGTATGAAACTTTAATTATCTTACCTGTTTTTTGATCATACCAGATATCAAAGTCCAGCCTTTTGTCTTTAGACACACTTGTATCCTTAGAGTTCATTTTAAAATGATCTACCTCATAAATCTTGCCATATTGTTCTATATTTTCTTTCTTTATAAAAGTTATTATCTGTTCTTTTACACTACCAGACAACGGACTAATTTGACTGTCTGCTTGTAAAATTTTGTGGTTCCACCAACTTCCAATGACATTGTTGATAGATGCTTTGCCTGTGTAGGAAGATCCCTTGATATCAAAATTATTATTTTTCTCATTTATTTTTAAACTCACATACTTTCTTTTATTGTTTTGTAAAGTTGTTGAATTAAAAGAAATTAACTTATCACCTAAATATTTTTCTTCTCCAAATCCTTCAACTTTAAAAATTGTTGCTCCGAGGAGCTTAACATCAAACTTTATTTGATTAGTAACAATTGTTTCACTACCATTTCTTTTGAAAAAATAATAGTTATAACCTATGACCTCTCCATTTCTTAAAACTTCCATCTCTAATTTTTTATATTTGTTATAATGTTCCATATGTGAATAAGAGCCTGGTGTGAGGTTGAGCAAGAATAAAAAGGTTAATAAAATTTTTTTCATATGGTAATTATAATTATTAAGTTTACTAATTTATATAGATAAAATACTCAATATTATGTTTTTAAAAATTAGAAATATTCCAAAAGTTTCATGGAGTTCAAATAAACCATTAAATCTTAAACCAAAAATTTTAACTTTCCTTTTTTTATGTTTTGGATTGGCATTATTTGGTTTAGGTGAGGGTCTATTAATAGTCTCTTTTGCTGGAGCATCACCATGGTCTGTTCTAGCACAAGGCATCTCTTTGAGTATCAATCTTTCTGTTGGAATAATAACCATCTTTATTAGTTTGGTTGTTTTAATTTTATGGGTGCCATTAAATCAAAAACCGGGAATTGGAACCCTTTTAAATGCAATAATTATTGGCTTGATGATTGATATTTGCATTAATCTTGTACCAACACCTAAAGATTATATCTATCAAATACTTTTAGCTATTATAGCAGTTCTTACGGTAGGGCTTGGTGGTGGTATTTATCTAGTGGCCAACTTAGGAGCTGGACCAAGAGATGGACTAATGGTGGGTTTACAAAAAAAAACAAATTTGCCAATCGCAGCTGTTAGAGGGACTCTTGAAATTACAGTAATGTCCATTGGCTGGTATTTAGGAGGCACTGTTGGAGTAGGAACTTTATTGTTTGCGTTCGGTATAGGTCCGTGTGTTGCTTTAGGATTATATTTGGTTGGAAAATTTTTTAATTAGGCTGCAGCACCAGATTTTTCACTTTTTTTTCGATCATGGGGATTAAGAATAGCTTTTCTCAATCTAAGAGATTTAGGAGTTATTTCTAAAGCTTCATCTGTATTTAGCATACTTAATTGTTCGGCAATTGACATTTGTCTTACAGGTGTAAGTACAACATTTTCATCGGTACCCTGAGTTCGCATGTTTGTTAATTGTTTACCTTTCATAACATTTATAATCATATCGCCAGGTTTTGGAGTTAATCCAACAATCATTCCCTCATAAACTGGGTCGTTATGAGTTACAAACATCTCACCTCTTGCTTGGAGGTTAAATATAGCAAATGCCACAGCTTTACCTGTGGACATAGAAATTAGAGCACCATTTTTTCTTCCATCCATTTCGCCTTCAAATTTTCCATAACCATGAAAAATTCTATTTATTACACCAGTACCTTTAGTTAAAGTTAAAAATCTACTTGTATAACCCATTAGACCTCTTGTTGGTGCGTGGAATACCAATCTTTTTTTATCTT
>ERZ651776.1554-NODE-1554-length-27222-cov-84.269552_pt1 | contig 27222 bp, 26 predicted proteins | sample MGYA00514761_ERZ651776 | MGnify/ENA metagenome assembly ERZ651776 | reverse complement strand
TATAATTATTCAACAAGAGATGACAATCAGTTAATAGTTAAGGATTTAGAATATGAAATTCAAAAGGATGCTTTAAAAGCAGTTTTAAAATCATTAAACGCTAAACATTTAGCAATTCCTAAAAATATTTTAAAATTGTTTCCACCAAGAGCTTATGGTTATCCAAGTAATAGAGAATCTTTTAGTGGAAGAACTGGTGTTTCTTTTGATCCTTTTAGTGCAGCTCAAACAGCTAGTGAATTTTCAATAAATTTATTGTTTAATGTAGAAAGATTAAATAGAATTAAGATTCAAAGTTCTGTTGATACTTCAAAGCTTGGTTTAAATCAATTATTTAATGATTTGTTATCCTCTACGTTTGGAAATAAACTTAAAGGCACATATTTGAATGAAATTCAACACATGATCAATTTAAATATCTTGACATATTTACTCAAAGTTTCAATTGACAAAAATGCATTCTTACAAGTAAAAAACAGCGCAATGAAATCAGTGAATTTGATTAAAAATAATCACTATAATAACTTTAAATCTTTCAATGAGGATTATCATTTACTAATTAATGATTTTAATAATAACCCAGAAAAATATAAGGGAAAACTTTCAAAAAAAATTCCTGACGGATCTCCAATAGGTACAGAATCTTGTAATTTTAATTATTAATATTATGGAAATAAATTTAATTAGTGATACAGTTACAAAGCCGTGTAAAAATATGTTAGATTTCATGATGAAATCAAATGTAGGCGATGATGTTTTTAAAGAAGATCCAACAATAAATGAATTGGAAAAAATGTTAGCTGAAATGTTTGGAAAAGAATCAGCATTATTTTTCCCCTCTGGAACTATGGCGAATCAGACTGCTATAAAGATTCATACCGAGCCAGGTGATCAATTAATATGTGATAAATATGCACATGTTTACAATTACGAAGGAGGTGGTGTAAGTTTTAATAGTGGCGTATCATGTAAACTAATTGACGGACACAGGGGAATGTTTACAAATGAACAAGTTCTAAATTCTATTAATCCACCAGATTTTTATCACAGTCCCAAAACCTCTTTAGTTTGCGTCGAAAACACAACTAATAAGGGAGGGGGAGCTTGTTGGGATATTAATGAATTAATCAAAATAAAGGGAACTTGTAAAAAACATAATTTGTTTTATCATTTGGATGGTGCAAGAATTTGGAACGCAATGGTTAAAACAAATACTAAACCAATCCAGTATGGAGATATATTTGATTCAATCTCTGTTTGTTTAAGCAAAGGCCTTGGTTGCCCTGTTGGTTCTGTTTTATTAGGATCCAGAGAATTTATTAATAAAGCAATTAGAGTAAGAAAAGTTTTGGGAGGTGGAATGAGGCAAGCAGGTTATTTAGCTGCTTGCGGAATTTATGCATTAAAAAATAATATAGATAGATTAAAAGAAGATCATTTAAAAGCATTTGAAATTGAAAAACTTCTATCCACAAAACATTATATAAAGAAAGTTGAGAAAGTAGAGACAAATATTTTAATTTTTCAATTAAAATCAAACCACGACTCAAATATTTTTATAGAAAAAATGTTGGAGTATGACATTAAGTTAATATCTATGGGTGATAATAAATTAAGAATAGTTACTCATAAAGATTATAACGATGGAATGCATCAAAAATTTATTGAAATTATTACAAATTTTCAAATTTAAAATATGATTAAAAATTCATTTTTATTATTTGTAAGTATTATGTTTGTGTTTTCTTGTAATAATGAAATTAAACCTCCTTTGAAGAATTCAATTATACCACCAAAAGCAGAAAAATCGCCAGTTTCATTTAAAAAATTTAATGATATCAGAATTGATGATTATTATTGGTTAAAAGAAAGAGATAATCCCGAAGTTATAGATTACTTAGAGAGAGAAAATGATTATTATGAGAAAATGACTTCTCATACTCTAGATTTACAAGATAAATTATTTAATGAAATTAAAAATAAAATAAAAGAGGATGACGAATCTGTTCCTTATTTTTTAAATGGATATTGGTATAAAACTAAATACCAAGAAGGTCTAGGATATCCTATCTATACTAGATATAAAGATTCTTTAACTAATAAAGAAGAAATTTTATTTGATTGTAATGAGTTAGCTAAAAAACATGATTATTTTAATTTATCAAACTTTCAAATTAGTCCTGATAATAAAATAGTTGCATACAGTACTGATATTGTTTCTAGAAGACTTTATACAATTCAATTTAAAAATTTAGAGACTGGAGAAATCTATAATGATAAAATAATAAATTCATCAGGGAGCTTTGCTTGGGCAAATGATAATTTAACTCTTTTTTATACTAATAGAGATGTAAATACATTAAGGAACGATAAAATATTTAAGCATACACTAAATACGGATTATGAAACTGATGAATTAGTTTATTTTGAAAAGGATGAAACTTTTTATGCTAATGTTTCTAAATCAAAATCAAAAAAATATATTATTATTTCATCATACAGTACTTTAACCTCTGAATTTCAGTTTTTACCTGCTGACAAACCAAGTGATAGTTTTATACTTTTTAGCAAAAGAAAAAGAGGAGTTGAATATAACATAAATCATTATAAAGAGCATTTTTACATTATCACAAATAAAGACAATGCATTCAATTATAAGTTAATGAAAACTAAAATCAATAATACTTCCAGCGCTAATTGGGAAGATGTTATTGAGCATAGAGAAAACATCTTAATTGAAGGTATTGACATCTTCAAAGATCATTTAGTTGTTAGCGAAAGGGTTAATGGTCTAAATAGAATAAATATTAAAAAATGGGATAACTCAGAAAACTATTTCTTGAATTTTGATAACGAAACTTTTAGTGCTAATACAACTACTAATTTAGATTTTGATTCTAAAAAACTCAGGTATTCTTACAATTCCTTAAACGAACCTTATTCTGTTGTTGAGTTTGACATGATTACTAAAGAAAAAAATATTTTAAAGCAGCATCAGGTTTTAGACAAAAACTTTGATAAAAATAATTATATTACTGAAAGAATTTGGGCTAATTCTAGAGATGGTAATAGCATACCAATTTCATTAATTTATAAAAAAGGTATTAAAAAAGATGGCTCAAATCCACTTTTACTTTATGGTTATGGATCTTATGGAAACACAATAGATCCATCTTTTTCAATTAGTAGATTGAGTTTATTAGAAAGAGGATTTATATATGCTATTTCTCATGTAAGAGGAAGTGAGTATTTAGGAAGAGATTGGTATGAAAATGGTAAACTTTTAAATAAAAAAAATACGTTTTTTGATTTTGTTGATTCAACAAAATTTTTGATTTCTCAAGGTTATACATCCGCAGAGCATTCTTATGCTTATGGTGGCTCAGCTGGCGGATTGCTTATGGGTGCAGTTATTAATATAGCTCCTGAACTGTATAATGGTGTAATAGCTGCAGTTCCTTTTGTTGATGTAATCACTACAATGTTAGACGAAACGATTCCTTTAACTACTAGTGAATATGATGAATGGGGAAATCCTAACAAAAAACAATATTACAATTACATGATGTCCTATTCTCCTTATGACAATGTATTAAAAATGAATTATCCAAATTTACTTGTGACAACTGGATTACACGATTCACAAGTCCAGTACTGGGAACCTGCTAAATGGGTTGCTAAATTAAGAGATTATAAGCTTGATGATAATCATTTATTTTTGAATACAAATATGGAAACTGGTCACGGAGGTTCTTCCGGTAGGTTCGAAGCAATAAAGGATTTAGCTAAAGAGTATGCATTTATTCTAGATTTAGAAAACATTTATAATTAGTAATAATTTGGTTCTAACTACTTTTTTTAATTATTTTGCTCCCTTATATGCTACCAATAGCAGATTATGAGTAAAAAAAATAAAGCTTTTAACAATATTCTTGAGTTAATTGGTAATACGCCTCTTGTTAAATTAAATAAGATTGTTGATGATATTCCTGGGAATTTTTATGCTAAGCTAGAAGCGTTTAATCCAGGCCACTCAAATAAAGATAGAATAGCTCTTCACATAATAGAAACTGCCGAAAGAAAAGGTTTATTGAAGCCGGGTGCTACCATAATTGAAACTACATCTGGAAATACAGGTTTTAGTTTATCTATGGTTAGTATGATAAAAGGATACAATTGTATCTTAGCTGTTTCTTCAAAGTCTTCACCTGATAAAATTGATATGCTAAAGTCCATGGGTGCTAAAGTTTATGTATGCCCAGCTCATGTTAGTGCTGATGATAAAAGATCCTATTATCAAGTCGCTAAAAGATTACATGAAGAAATTAAAGGTTCTTTTTATATCAATCAATATTTTAATAAGCTAAATACCGAAGCTCACTTTAGTTCAACAGGCCCAGAAATTTGGAATCAAACTGATGGGAAAATTACTCATTTAGTTGCAAGTAGTGGTACCGGAGGAACAATTTCTGGAATTGGACAATATTTGAAATCAAAAAACCCAAATATTAAAATAATTGGAGTTGATGCTTATGGTTCAGTTCTAAAAAAATATCATGAGACTAAAGTTTTTGACGAGGATGAAATTTATCCCTACCGAATTGAAGGACTTGGTAAAAATCTGATTCCTACTGCTACTGATTTTGATATAATAGATTTATTTGAAAAAGTTAATGATGAACAAAGTGCACATTCTTCAAGAGAAATAGCTTTAAAAGAAGGTATGTTTGTTGGGTATACATCTGGAGCTGCTATGCAGGCTGTAAAACAGCTTTCAAAAAATAATTTGTTTAATAGTGATAGTGTTGTGGTAATGATTTTTTGTGATCACGGTTCTAGATACATGAGTAAAATTTATAGTGACAAATGGATGTCTGATCAGGGATTCTTTGACTCTGAAAAAACTCCATTGGAAAAACCTATTGAATACATAAAATAAATGTTATTTTTGCTTTAATAAATTACTGCAATAAATGAATGATTTATTTGATAAAATAGTTACTAATAAAGGTCCCTTAGGTCAGTATGCAAAAGTAGCTGAAGGTTATTTTGCTTTTCCAAAACTTGAAGGTCCTATTAGCAATAGAATGAGTTTTAATGGTAAAAAAGTTATCACATGGAGTGTTAATGACTATCTAGGACTTGCAAATCATCCCGAAATTAGAGAATTTGATGCTGAAGCCGCAAAAAAATATGGATCAGCTTATCCTATGGGCGCTAGACTAATGTCTGGTCATACTCATTTACATGAAAAATTAGAAAATGAATTAGCAGATTTTGTTAATAAAGAGAAGGCCTATGTCCTTAATTTTGGATACCAAGGAATTTTATCAACAGTTGACTCATTAGTGTCTAAAAATGATGTAATTGTATACGATATAGACTGTCATGCTTGTATTGTTGATGGAGTTAGACTTCATGTTGGAAAAAGGTTTACTTTTCAACATAATGATATTGATAGCTTAGTTACTAATTTAGAAAGAGCTACTAAAATCGCAGAGAAAACGGGTGGAGGAATTTTAGTGATTTCTGAGGGTGTTTTTGGAATGAGGGGAGAGCAGGGTAAGATTAAAGAGATTTCTGCTTTAAAAAGCAAATACAAGTTTAGGTTATTAGTTGATGATGCACATGGATTTGGTACTTTAGGTAATACTGGAGCTGGAGCTGGTGAGGAACAAGGTGTTCAAGACCAAATAGATGTTTATTTTGCAACTTTTGCAAAGTCAATGGCAAGTACAGGTGCTTTTATTGCTGCAGATAAAATGATAATTGATTATTTAAAATATAATATGAGATCTCAGGTGTTTGCTAAGTCTTTACAAATGCAGCTAGTAGCTGGAATTTTAAAAAGACTTGAAATGTTAAAAACTAGACCTGAATTAAGATTTAAGTTGTGGGATAATGTTAGAGCACTTCAAAGTGGTTTAAGAAAGCAAAATTTTGATTTAGGAAAAACTCAAAGTTGTGTAACTCCTGTTTTTTTAAAAGGAGATATTCATGAAGCTTTTGTTATGGTTAAAGAACTTAGAGAAAAATATTTTATTTTTTGTTCTATTGTAGTTTATCCAGTTATTCCAAAAGGATTTATACTTTTGAGACTTATTCCTACCACTTCTCATAATATTGATGATATAAATGAAACTCTTTCTGCATTTTCTAAAATTAGATCTAAACTAAATAACGGGACTTACAAGAAAATTGCTGAAAAACTAAAAATGAATTAATGTTTTTGATTTGAATGATAATTTATTTTCACGGTTGTAAATTACATAGTTAAAAAAAAACACTAATTTTGGTCAGAATTTAAGCGTTATGAATCCAAAAAAAATACTCAACGCTAATGAAATATCAACCATACTTAATAGGTTGTCTTTTCAATTAATTGAAGATCACAATACATTTAATGATACTGTTATAATAGCAATTCAACCTAGAGGTGCTATACTAGGTAAAAGAATTTCTAAACTTATTAATAAGTATGAGAAAGATAATAATCTTAAAATAGGTTACTTAGATATAACTTTTTTTAGAGATGATTTTAGAAGAAGTCAAAAAGTATTAAAAGCCAGTGCAACTGAAATTGAGTTTACTATTGAAAATAAAACAGTAGTATTAGTTGATGATGTTTTATTTACAGGAAGAAGTATAAGAGCTGCTTTAAATGCAATCCAGTCCTTTGGAAGACCCAAAGAAATCCAATTATTGACTTTGATTGATAGAAGATTTTCCAGAGAATTACCAATTCAACCGGATTATTGTGGAACCCAAGTTGACTCAAGGTTAAATGAAAAAGTAATAGTTCATTGGAAAGAAAATGATTTAGAAGATTCAGTTTATTTACATAAAAATAAAAAATGAGTAGTTTAAGCGTAGATAATTTATTGGGAATAAAATATTTAAATAAACAAGATTTAAATTTAATTTTTAAAACTTCTGATAATTTTAAAGAAGTAATAAATAGAAAAATTAAAAAAGTTCCCTCTTTGAGAGATGTCACAATAGCAAATTTATTTTTTGAAAACAGTACAAGAACTAAGTTATCGTTTGAATTAGCTCAGAAAAGATTGTCAGCAGATGTTGTTAACTTCTCATCATCTGGATCCTCAATTTCAAAAGGAGAAACATTAATAGATACAGTAAATAATATTCTTTCTATGAAAGTTGACATGATAGTTATGCGTCACCCTAGCCCTGGCGCAAGTGTTTTTCTTTCTAAAAATATTAAATCTTGTATAATTAATGCAGGAGACGGCACACATGAACATCCAACACAAGCATTATTAGATGCTTATTCATTAATTGAAAAAATTGGTGATTTAAAAAGTAAAAATATACTTATTGTTGGAGATATTATGCATTCGAGAGTAGCTTTATCCAATATTTTCGCCTATCAAAAACTTGGAGCTAATGTTACTGTTTGTGGTCCAAAATCACTTATTCCAAAAAGTATTGAATCATTAAACGTTAATGTTGAAACTAATTTCAGACAAGCATTAAAAAATTCTGATGCTGTTAACATGTTAAGGATTCAAAATGAAAGAATGTCTGAGTCCTATTTTCCCTCTACAAGAGAATATGTCCAACAATATGGCTTAACAATGCCTTTATTAAGTTCCATTAATAAAGAAATTATAGTAATGCATCCCGGTCCAATTAACAGAGGAGTGGAAATAACAAGTGAAGTTGCAGATTCTGATCAAGCCATAATTTTAGATCAAGTAGAAAATGGAGTAGCTATTCGTATGGCAGTAATGTACTTATTAGCTGCAAAGCTTAAATAACATGAACTTTTCTAAATCCAAAAACACATTATTATTTAAAATAAATAATAGAAATAATTATCTAAATTTCTTAAATGAAATTAAATCAAATATTAATATAAAAAACATAATAATTGATTTAAATGAATTTAATTTTGATGAAATTTTTGATGATTTAAATAATTTATTTACTGAATCTAAAAATAATAATAGATCTTTTGTTATAATTAAATCAGATTATCGATCTGAGTACCAGAGCATAAAAATGAATATTGTTCCATCTTTGCAAGAAGCCATAGATATAATCGAAATTGAAGAAATTGAAAGAGATTTAGGTTTGTGATGAAATTAACAATATTAGGTAGTTTTTCGGCTTATCCATCTTTTAAAGGTTTTACTACTTCTCAAGTTTTAGAATACAGCGGAAAATCATTTCTAATAGATTGTGGTGAAGGAACTCAAATTCAATTAAGAAAAAATAAAATTAAATTTAATTCAATAGAAGATATTTTTATTTCTCATTTACATGGAGATCACTATTTTGGTCTTCCTGGCCTAATTTTGACTTTTAATTTGTTAGGAAGAGAAAAACCTTTAAATATTTTTGGTCCCAAGGGAATTAAAGAAATAATTACGTCATTGATGAAAGCTGGAAAAACTTGGACTAATTATAAATTAAACTTTATAGAATTAAGTAGTATAAAACCTGTAGTTATCTTCAATAAAAATAATTTATCTGTAACAACGATTCCACTTTATCACGGAATTTATACTAATGGTTTTTTATTTAGAAAAAAAGCAAGTAGTCATAAATTAATTGTGAGCAAAGTAATGGATTTCGGAATTGATAAAACTCAATTTTCAGGAATCAAATTAGGAAAAGATGGAGTGACTGAAAAAGGAGATATTATAAAAAATATCAAATTGGTAGAGCCTTTAAATCCAGATATTACATATGCATTTTGTAGTGATACTATTTTCAATTTAAATATTACAAAACAAGTTATGGATTGTGATCTATTATATCATGAGTCTACATTTTTGAAAAAAGATGAAAATTTTGCTACAAAAACCTTTCACTCAACTGCAGAGCAAGCTGCAATTATAGCAAAACATTCAAATGTTAAAAAACTTATTTTAGGTCATTTTTCATCCAGATATAACGATTTGGAATTATTTTTAGATGAGGCTAAAACAGTTTTTAATAATTGTGAATTAGCACTTGAGAATAAGAGTTTTGTATTTTAGTAATAAATATTAATTTAGAATATGTCAAAAGATTTAAGTGGATATAGAGATAACTATCTAAAGGGAGAACTAAATGAAAATGATTTATCTGACAATCCTTTTGTTTTATTTTCTAAATGGTTTGATGAGATTGAAAGATTTGGAACCGAAATCGAACCAAATGCAATGTCATTATCAACTGTAACTATAAATTTTTCGCCTTTAACTAGAATTGTATTATTAAAAAAATTTTCTGAGTTAGGTTTTGTTTTTTTTACTAATTATAATAGTAGAAAGGGTAAAAATATTTTAAATAATTCAAACGTATGTTTATCATTTTATTGGCCCTCAATGGAAAGGCAAGTTATTATTCAAGGGAAGGCTAATAAAATTAGCGAATCAGATTCTATTAAATATTTTAATTCTAGGCCTGAAAGCAGTAGGGTTGGAGCTATTATTTCTAATCAAAGTGATGTTATTCCATCTAGAAATTATATTGATGAAAAATTAAAAACTTTCATATCAAATAATAATGACTTAATTAAGCCTGAAAACTGGGGTGGTTTTTGTGTTGTTCCTAGTTCCATTGAGTTTTGGCAAGGGAGAGATAATCGTTTACATGACAGAATTATTTTTTTAAATAAAAATAATATCTGGAACAAAAAGAGACTATCTCCTTGAAAAGACTCATTTTAATCAGACATGCAAAATCTTCATGGGATAATGACGTTTCAGACTTAAATCGTCCTCTTTCTAACAGAGGATACTCTGATGCTCAAATAATGTCAGGAATTTATAATAACTTAAATATTAATGTGGATAATATTTTTTCAAGCCCTGCGTTAAGAACTCAACAGACAGCAGAAATTTTCTTAAAAAATATTAATAGAATTAATTTAAACAACTATAAGTTAGATCATAAATTATATGATTTTATTGGAAATAATGTTGAAATATTTATTAAGAACTTAGATAATATAATTGATTCGGTAATGATTTTTACACATAATAACAGTTGTAACAATATTTTATCAAAATTTTCAAACATTAATGGTTTAATGGTGCCTACATGTGGAATTTTAATTTTTGAATTTGACGTATCTTTGTGGAAGAATATTAATTCAGGAAAATGTAATTACTATTTTCCTAAAAATTTTAAATGATCACTTCAAAAAACCTATTTATTAATAGAGAAATTAGCTGGCTTGAATTCAATGAAAGAGTTTTGGAAGAAGCTGATGACCCTACTGTTCCTTTGATTGAAAGAATAAGATTTTTAGGTATTTTTTCAAATAATTTAGATGAATTTTATAGAGTTAGGTATGCTACTGTTAAGCGTATTGCAGTAAGTACAAATAGCGGAAAAAAACTTTTTAAAGACAGAACAGCCAAAGAGTTATTAAATGATATAACAATAAAAGCAACTGATCTTCAACAAAAAAGTTTTTTAACTCTTACCAACATTATTAAGCTTTTAGAAAAAGATAAAATTTATTTTGTAGATGAATTAAAAATTAAATTTAATCATAAACAATTTATAAATAATTATTTTTTTGAGATTATTAGTCCTGCAATTGATGTTATTATTCTAAATAAGAATAAGAAATTTCCAAAATTTAAAGAAAATCTTTCTTTTTTATTGATTAGAATTATTTTAGAAAATAATGATGTTCAAAATGCTATAATTAGGTTTCCTAGAAACTTGGATAGATTTGTAATATTACCCTCAGATAGCAAAGAGCAAAATATTATAATGATTGATGATATTATTAGATTTCATTTAAAAGATATTTTTAAAATATTTAATCCAAAATCAATTGAGGCTAATATGGTAAAGGCAAGTAGAGATGCAGAATTAGATTTTGATGATGATATTTCAAAAAGTTATTTGGATAAAATTGCTCAAAGTGTCAAAGAAAGATCTAGTGCTGATCCTGTACGTTTTGTTTATGATAGCGAAATCAAATTAGAAACTTTGAATTTTTTATTGAACAAAATGGGTATAAATAATGAAACAGACAGTATAATCCCTGGCGGCAAATATCATAACAGAAGAGATTATATGAGCTTTCCGAACCTAAATAACTCCTTAGTATATGAATCAATGCTTCCACTCAATGTTAAAGGGTTTAGTCATAGTGATAATACTTTTGATAAATTAAAGAAAAAAGATTTTATGATTCATACTCCTTATCATAAATTCTCCTATTTAATTAGTTTTTTAATGAAATCTTCAATAGATCCAAAAGTCAAAAAGATTTCAATTACAATTTACAGGTTATCCAAACTATCTAAGGTTGCCAGTGCTTTAATTAATGCTGCTAGAAATGGTAAAAAAGTAGTAGTTCAAATCGAACTTCAAGCAAGGTTTGATGAATCAGCAAATATTAGATATGCTAAAGAAATGCAATCACAAGGGATTAAATTAATTTTTGGTTCTCCTAATTTAAAAGTACATAGCAAAATTTGTCTTATTGAAAGGCTGGAAAATGGAAATTTAAAAAAATATGGTTTTATAAGTACTGGAAATTTTAATGAATCAACTGCAAAGATTTATACTGATTTAACTTTATTTACCTCAAATGTTAAGATTTTAGACGAAGTTTCAAATGTTTTTAACTTTTTCAATGCAAATTATAAAAAATATGTTTTTAAAAACTTGATTGTGTCTCCAATAAATACGGAAACTAATATAAAAAAACTTATTAATAATGAAATTGTAAATGCTAAAAACGGTAATGAAGCCTGGATTAAAATTAAAATTAATAATATAACAAGTTATAGTTTGATACGTTCTTTATACAATGCCAGTAGGGCTGGAGTAAAGATACAAATGATTGTTAGAGGTATATGTTGTCTTATTCCTGGTCACAAAAGCATGAGTGAAAATATAAAAGTTATTAGTATTGTCGATAGATTTTTAGAGCACACTAGATTTATGATTTTTAATAATAATAATGATAATAAAGTTTTTATTTCATCAGCAGATTGGATGACAAGAAACCTGGATAATAGAGTTGAAGTCACTTGTCCTATTTTACAAGAGGATATAAAAAAAGAAATTCTAGATATTTTTAATATTTATTGGAGTGATAATATAAAAGCCAGACTTGTGAATAATAATTCTAAATCTCAGTCTAAATCGCTTAAAAGTTTTCGATCACAACAAAAAATGTATAATTATTATTTAAATAAAATTGAGGGACTTTAGTAAAGTAATTAAATATGCAACAATTGATGTTGGCTCAAATGCTATTAGACTTTTAATATCTAATATTTATTTTCATAATTCAGAACTCTTTTCTACAAAAAATTCATTAGTGAGGGTTCCTATTAGATTGGGTCAAGACGCCTTCAAAAACGGAAAAATATCAAAGAAAAATATTTCAAGGTTATTAGATTCTATGAAATCTTTTAAATTATTAATGAAAGTACATAATGTAGATAAATACTTAGCCTATGCAACATCAGCTTTAAGAAGTTCATCTAATGCTAAAAAGATAATTGACCTGATTAAAGAAAATAGTAATATTAAAATTGAAATAATTAGTGGTACAAAAGAAGCTAGATTAATTACAAATAATCCTGCATTTTCAACTAAATCTAAAACTTTTTGTTTTATTGATGTTGGTGGGGGGAGTACAGAGCTTACTTTAATTAAAAATAATATTGTGTTAATTTCTAAGTCATTTAAAATTGGTGGTGTTAGATTAATAAATAATTTAGTAGATAAATCAACATGGAATAAATTTGGAAATTGGATTGAAAACAACTTATCTGATAAGAGAAATATTGAAGTGGTCGCTTTAGGTGGAAATATTAACAAAATATTTAAATTATCTGGAAATAAAATTGGCGAACCTTTGTCAATCAATCTAATTAATTCAACTATTAATGATTTAGAAAAGATGTCTTTTTTTAATAAAATGATTACTTTAAAACTAAATCCTGACAGAGTTGACGTTATAGTTCCAGCAGGAAAAATTTATCAATTTGTATTAAATAAAATGGATGTAAAGGAGATAACTGTGCCTAAAATTGGTCTTGCTGATGGAATGGTTCACGAACTAATGAACGAATTATAGGTTAAGTTTAAATTCTTTTCTTAAACTTTCGATTCTTGGATTTATTTTTTTTAATTTTTCATATTTTTCAATGGGAGAATAAATAAAAGTTTTTTCTTTTAATCTATTTACTTTAATATTAAGCTTAATATTACTATTTGTTAACTCAGTTTTTAAAAAATTTAATAATTCATTTTTATTTCTCTCTAACTCAATTTTATTAGTTTCATTAGTAAGGGTATATGAAATCTCATTGTTTTCTAGAACTTCTGGCTCAGCTATAGCAATTATACTAGCTAAATTCTTTCTCCCTTTATTTAATAATTTTTGATGAAATTTATTCCAGGATTTTTTTAGTGAATCTTGATTAAAAGTAGAATTAAAGTTTTTGGAAATATTTATTGTGTTTTTTTTTGCAATATTTAAATTTTCAATATCTTTTTTTACCTGTAAACTTGAAATTGATAATCCTGAAATGTTTTTTTTCTCTACTTTCTCTACTTTCTCTACTTTCTCTACTTTCTCTACTTTCTCTACTTTCTCTACTTTCTCTACTTTCTTAATTTCTTCTGTTTCAACTATATTAAATTCTTTTGTTGTTTTTTTAGAAACCTCTTCTTTAGATAAGATTTTTATTTTTTTTTTTAATTCAATATTTTCAATCGAACATAACTTCATCAAGCATATTTCAGTCAAAAGTCGTTGATTTTTACTGTTTTTATATCTATAACTGCAATCCTCAGTTAAATTAATTGCATTTAATATAAAATTTGAATCTTTAATTTTAGCCTGATCAATATATTTAGTTTTTAAATTTTCATTTTGTTCTAAAAGAACTTGACTCGAACTGTTTTTAGAAATTAACAAATCTCTTAAGTGAAGGCATAAACCATCAATAAAATGTTGACCGCTAAATCCTTGTTCAATTACATTATTGAATAATAATAGGCAGTTAGAAATATCATTTTTATTAATTAATTCAAATGTTTCAAAATAGACATCGTGATCTAAAATATTCAAATTTTTATATGCTAATTCCTTAGTTATATTTCCATCTGTAAAATTTACTAATCTGTCAAAAATTGACAGAGCATCTCTAAGTGCACCATCACTTTTATTTGCAATTAAAAAAAGCGATTCATCATCATATGAAATATTTTCTTTTTTAGCTATTTTTTCTAAATGACTTTTAATATCTGTTGCACTAATTTTTTTAAAATCATAGATTTGGCAACGAGATAAAATTGTTGGTATGACTTTGTGTTTTTCTGTGGTTGCTAATATAAATATTGCGTATTTTGGTGGCTCTTCCAAGGTTTTTAAAAAAGCATTAAAAGCTTGTCCGGAAAGCATATGAACTTCGTCAATGATATAGACCTTATAATTTCCAGTTTGCGGAGGTATTCTGACTTGATCTATTAGATTTCTAATATCATCCACTCCATTGTTCGATGCAGCATCTAATTCAAATATATTATAAGAAAAATCACTGGTTTTATTGTCGTCATTTATTTGTTTAGCGAGTATTCTTGCACAAGTAGTTTTACCAACTCCTCTTGGACCACAGAACAACATTGCTTGTGGAAGCTGATTGTTTTCAATAGCATTTTCAAGGGTTTTAGTTATAGACTTTTGACCCACAACGGTTTCAAAACTATCAGGCCTATACTTTAATGCAGATACAACATAATTTTCCATCAATACAAATATAGAAATACACAAATAATATTATAATTTTTAAAACTTTAATAATTTTTTTTTATCAACATAATTTTAATTTACTTTTGCTTTAAGCAGGCCTTCTTATCGCTTTTATTTATAAAAGAGGAAAGTCCGGACACCAAAGAGCATTATAGCGGGTAACACCCGTCACTATTTATAATAGAGGACAAGTGCAACAGAAAGTATGTACAGTTAGGCTGTAGTGAAACCAGGTAAACTCTATAAGGTGAAACGTCACGTATACCAACGCTTGAGAGCTGCTCGCTCAATGTTGGAGGGTGGGCGGTTTGAACAAAATAGTAATATTTTGTCTAGATAAATGATAAGACAAGACAGAATCCGGCTTATGGCCTGCTTTTTATTTTAAATAACTTATGCTATTAGGCCCCTCATTAAATATTAAATCTATAATACTTAAATCATTTAGGAAACCATTTTTTTCTGAAAAAACTTGTTTGTATATTATGTTTTCTGAACTTGAATATTTTTTGTTTTCTATGTTTTCTCTTAAATCTAAACCATTTTTATATTGAATTTTATAACTCTTTGATAATTCTGATTTCATTTCAATATCTGTCCATTCTAAAATTAAATTAATAAGGTCAAAATTGAATTTAGTAAGGTAGGTATACTCTTTTATGTAAATTCCCTCTAATGAATCTCTGTAAAATTCAAAAAAAGGTGAGGAACTATAGGCTGATTGTATTGATCTCCAATGATTTTTTTGCCATGCAATTGAATTATCAATTTTAGCATCTAGCATGGAAAACTTAATTTTAGAATGCTTTACAGGGATGGTTAATATTTGAAGTCCGTTTGCTGAGTGAATAAATGTTCTGTTTCTGAATGTTTGTTTAATGTAGTTTTGATGTACATCCCATAATATATTGGAGTTAATTATCTGTTTCCAACACGAAATTGGGCCAAAATAGGGTGGAACCATTATTTTTTGAACCATTAAAATATTTTTATTTCCTTCTTTTTTTTATTTCAGAATAAATTAAAACACTAATTAAGCCAAATAAAAAATACCATCTGTATGATTTTGCCTCTCCATCAAGATTTATTGTAGTAAAAACTCTATCCCAACGAATTTTCCAATTTTTAAATCCATCATTTATTCCATCTATACTAAACCAAATAAATACTGGTTTTCCAACTATGTGATCCTCAGGCACAAACCCCCAACTTCTACTGTCTTCAGATTTATATCTGTTATCTCCCATCATCCAATAATAATCTTGTTTAAAAGTGTAATTATTAGTTTCAATTTTGTTAATTCGAATTATTCCGTTTTTATCAAGCGTTAATTCATTTTTTTCATACTCTCTAATTATTTTTTTATAAATAGGTAAGTTGTTTTTATTTAACTCTACAGTTTTATTTTTTGCTGGAATTATTATTGGTCCGAAATTATCTTCATTCCAATTAAATCTTATATCATTTGGAAAGAATGAAGTGTTATAAGATTTTATTTCATTGAAAGTTCTTTTTAAGCTATCTAGCATTTTAGATTTTGAAATTAATTCTGCTTGCTTTTCGGTAAGAAAAAGATCAGTTTTTTTATCGGTAATCTCGGTCATTGAAATTCTTGAGTTTAGTCTTATTTCATATGGAATCCCATTTGACTTTGTTATTACTATAAAATTCTCAGGACTGTTGTCTATAACTTGTAATAAATAGGGTCTTATTTGTTCAAATTTATATTGATTTATTTCTTGAATTTTAAATTTTCTTTGTATATCTGAAACCCCTAGCTTAATTAAGTTTGATGCTGATACGCCTTTGGAATTATATGCACTATAGCTCAATACGGGTTTAGCTCTGTAGGGCATAATACTTTCTTTTCCATTTATATGTATTAATCCATCAATAATCTCAAGAGTATCAGATGGAATTGCCACACATCTTTTTACATAATTTGATTTTTTATCGATTGGTTTTTTTACTCCTTTTTCACGAACGAAAAATTTCCTTACTGTGTCTGCAGGCCAACTGAACGTTACAATTTCATTTCGTTTAATTTTTTGAAATCCTGGCAATCTATAATAAGGAATTTGGGGTTTATTTAAATAGGATCTAATACCAGTTCCAACGATAGTATCGTGAACCATCGGAAAAGCTATTGCTGTTTGCGGAGCTCTTGCACCATAATGAAATTTACTTACAAAAAGAAAATCTCCGATCAAAATAGATTTCTCTAATGACCCAGTTGGCACAATATATGGCTGAATGAAATATGTATGAACTAAAGTTGCTAAAATAATCGCAAAAATGATTGAACTTAACCATTCTCCAAATGCAGTTTTTGGATTAAGATCCCTTTCATTTATATATTCAGATTTTGATGAATAGTTAATTAAGTAAATGAAAAATCCAAGTGATAATACTGTAGCTATTGTATCAAATGATGAGTTTTTTCCAAAACTTCTTGCTGTTTCAACCCATATAACAGGAAATATAAGTAGGTTGATTATTGGGAGGAATAATAAAATTACCCACCAGAAAGGTCTTTTTATTATTTTCATTAATATAAATGCATTGAAAACTGGAATAAAAGCATAAAATCCTTTATAACCTGACTTTAAATACAGTTTCCAAGTACCTAATCCATGAATCAGTTGAACTAATACAAAGAATATTAACCATTCAAAAATTGTCATATTTAAAATTTAAAGTTTGAATCTTTTATAACATCACTCATATTAAAGACACCTTTTTTATTTAAGATCCATTCTGCTGCTATCACAGCACCCAATGCAAATCCTTTTCTGTTGTGAGCAGTATGTTTAATTTCTAATGAATCTATTTCAGAATTGTATTGTACCGTATGAGTTCCCGGAATATTATCTTCTCTTTTAGAAATCATTTTTATAGTATCCTTATTATTTTTATCAAATGACCATTCTGAATATTTTGAGTTAACTATAATTTCATCTGCTAAGGTAATTGCTGTTCCACTTGGCTTGTCGAGTTTTTGCTTATGATGGATTTCTTCAATATTAATATTATAATCTTTATAATTTCCGACAAGAGTTGCAAGTTTTTTATTAAGTTCAAAAAATAAATTTACTCCTAAACTGTAGTTCGATGAGTACATAAAACTGGTGTTTGTTTTTTTAGAATGTTCTACAATGTCATCATAGTTCTCTAACCATCCTGTGGTACCACTTACAATTGGAATTAAACTGTCAAGTGATAACTTTATATTATTAACTGCTGAATCAGGCGTACTGAAGTTAATTGCCACATCAGTATTTATTAGTTTATCAACTAAATCCTCTCTATCAATAATTATTGAAATGGAATGACCTCTTTCTAAAGAAATTTTTTCAATTTCTCTACCCATTTTACCATATCCGAGTAATGCTATTTTCATTTAAAAATTCAAATTTAGTGATAATCCAATTGATTCATATGTTAACTCATCACCATTATTTAAATAAGGTTTTAAAGTTAAAGATTCGTTTACGTTATATTGTTTTAAATGAGAATCTATGTTAGCATCTAAAATATTTAAAATATAAAAACCAACTATAAATACCATTGATAGGTCTCTGTTTTTTTTATGAAAATCTGCACCGTCTAATAATCTGTCATCATCTAAAATTAAATTTTGATAGGGATCATTTTTGTATCCAGCTTTTCTGCTTTTGTAGGCATTTCTATAATCCCAGTATTTTTTTTGATTAAAATCATAAGAATAAATAGATGTGCCAATAGCTGCATAAACTATTGGTATTTTCCAATATTTCTTGTTAAAACCCTGGCCTAAACCAGGAAGAACAGCTGAGTAAAATGCAGCTTTTGAGGGAGCAGATGGATCTAACTCATCAAATAGTATTTCTTTTTCTTGAGAAATAGCTGATATTGAGATTAGAGTTATTAAAAATGTTGTAAAGAATCTATTTATCACTTGAAAGTTTCTTTATTATCTTATTATAATCTTCAATGTTATTAAAAGAAATCAAAACTGAACCTTTGTTTTTTGTTTTTAACGATACTTTAACCTCAACTTTTAATTTTTGAGATAATCTTTCAATATCATTTTTATAAAAATCTGTACTTATAACTTTTTTAATCTTTTTTATTGAAGAATCTTTACTAGAAATTAGTTTTTCAGCTTGTCTAACTGAAAGAGAGTCAGATAAAATCTTTTTGTAATATTTTAATTGTAAATCTTTTTCCTCAATTGAAACTAGTGTTTTTCCATGACCCATTGAGATGAATCCATCTCTAATTCCTGTTTGAATTATCGGATCTAGTTTCAAAAGCCGTAAATAATTTGATATTGTAGATCTTTTTTTACCAACTCTGGCACTCATTTCGTCTTGAGTTAACATTACTTCATCAATAAGTCTTTGGTAACATAATGCAATTTCTATTGGATCTAAATTCTCTCTTTGTATGTTTTCAACTAAAGCCATTTCTAATGACTGTTGATCATTAGCAATTCTAATATACGCAGGAATAGATTTTATTTTCAACAAGGAAACAGCTCTATATCTTCTTTCTCCAGAAATAATTTGAAATGATTTAAATCCGATTTTTCTAACAGTTATCGGTTGTATTATTCCCAATTGTTCAATTGAATTAGCTAATTCCGATATTTTATCATTTTCAAAATTTGTTCTGGGTTGAAAAGGATTAATTTTAATTTGATTAATAGGTAATTCAATAACATTTCCAATTAATTTATCTGCATTTGAATCTTGAGCTGAATTAATATCATTTTCCTGATTTTCAAGTAGAGCAGAAAGTCCTCTGCCAAGAGATTGTTTTTTATATGCTTTAGCCATTTTTATTATTGTTAATTAATTCATGGGCGAGCTTTATATAGTTTTTTGCTCCTTTACTAGTTGAATCGTAATCTATTATATTTTTTCCATGACTTGGAGCTTCTCCAAGCGTTACATTTCTCTGAATTATTGTTTTAAAAACCATATTATGAAAGTGTTTTCTTACCTCTTCTACGACTTGATTTGAAAGTCTTAACCTTGAGTCATACATTGTTAAAAGTAACCCCTCAATATTTAAATTTGGATTATGAACCTTTTGAATACTTTTTACAGTGTTTAATAGTTTACCCAATCCCTCTAATGCAAAGTATTCACACTGGATAGGAATAATCACCGAATTTGATGCAGTTAATGCATTAAGGGTTATTAGTCCAAGAGAGGGAGCACAATCAATAACTATATAATCGTAATTATCCTTAATATTCCCAAGCGCCTTTTTTAACATAAATTCTCTGTTGGGGTGGTTAACTAATTCAAGTTCAATAGCAACCAGATCAATATTTGAGGGTATGATGTCTAAATTTGGGGTGTTCGATTTTATTATTATGTTTTCTGCTTTTTCGGTATGTTCAAGCAAATGATAAGAAGAATATTTAATTTTTTTTAAATTAATTCCAATTCCTGAAGTTGCATTTGCTTGAGGGTCAAGGTCTATTAACAGAACTTTTTGTTCTAAGATTCCCAAGCAAGCAGAAAGGTTTAGAGCTGTAGTTGTTTTGCCCACTCCGCCTTTTTGATTGGAAACTGAAATTATTTTACCCATCAATATATATTTATTTTAAAAATACAATATTTTGAAACTCAAATATAGATCTAACAGGGGTTTTTGTTAACTAGTTTTTAATACTGTCTTTGAATTCAATTATGTAGATTTCTTCTCCCTCTTTCTTCATAAAAAATTTTTCTCTTGCAAACGCTTCATAGTTGTCTGGATCTTTTAAATCATTAATCAACTTCTGGTCATTTGCAATTTCTTTTTTTAATTTTTCTTTTCTTATGATTAAATCGTCAATTTCTGAGTTAAGAGTACTATGAAAGATATAAGAGTTTGTATCAATAAATAACATCCAAATAAAAAAGAACAAACTAACTAATATGTAAAAATTTGTAAAAATTTTAAAGTATCTATTTGATTTTATTTTTTTTATAATAATTTTAAATGAATTCATTTATTAAGTTTATTACTCCATTTATTGATTTTTGATTACTATTTATAATCACATTTGCTTTTGTTCTTGATGGAAAAATAAATTCTTGATACATGGGTTCACACATTTCGTTAAATCGATTTATAACTTCTTCTTCTGTCCTGCCTCTTTCGTTTATGTCTCGTTTTATTCTTCTCTCCAACCTTGTAACAGAATCTAAATTTAGAAATAATCCAAAATCAATTAAATTTATTAATTCTGCATTACAAAATATATGAAGTCCCTCTAAAATTATTATTCTTTTTGGTTTTAAAAGTTTGTTTTTTTTTAATCTTTTATGGCTTTTGTAGGAGTAAACAGGTTCTTTTATGCTATTGTTTTTTATTAAATTATTTAAGTGTTTAATAAGAAGCTCAAAGTCTATAGAATTAGGATGATCAAAATTGATTTGTGATCTTTCTTTAAAACTTAAATCAGAATGGTCTTTATAATATGAATCCGTATTTATTTTATTAACTCCTGTTTTTTTATAATAGTCTTTTAATTTTTCAGAGATTGTTGATTTTCCTGAGCATGTTCCACCACAAATACCAATTATAAAAACTTTAGAATCTTTAGACTTCATCAACTTCCTTTTCAGTAACTAATTTTTCTGTTTTATTACCCCAACTGTTTAAAATGTAATTCATTATTTCCGCAATCTCTTGGTTATCTAAGCCCATTTTTTCCATATTTAAATTATAATTAATGCCATTAACTACAATTGGTCCAGAAAGTCCATATTTAATCGCTTTTATCGATTCAATGCGTTTGTTTAATAAGTAATCTGCATTTGCAAGAGGAGGATAAGCTCCTTCAACTCCATTACCATCTGACATATGACACCTCATACAAAAATCCTCGTATAATTCTTTTCCGATTGGATAATTATTGATCTCAGATATTTTTAAATTATTTTTTTTTTTTGACGGTACTATTTTGTAAACTCCTTTATTTTCAATTGAAACATAAATATAACCATCAGGTCCCTGCTTTACATCTCTTGGTCTTCCCAAACCTTCGGCTATTTTTGATCTGGAAATGACTTTATTGTCTTTTATTCCAACTCTTTCAATATATTTAAATACAAGTGCTCCAGCAAGTAAACTGCCTTTCCATCCTGGATATATTTCACTTGAAATATATTCGAATGAACTTGGTGCTATTGAGGGTAGCCAATAATACAAAGGTTGTTCCATATTTGGAAGACTTTTATCTTTTGTTATTGTTGTTCCACTGTAATTTATTCCATAAGTTATTTTAGGCCATCCATAGTTTTTTCCTTTTTTAATTATATTAATCTCATCTCCTCCTCTTGGACCATGTTCATTTGTCCAAATTTCACCAGTTTCTGGATGTTTAAACATACCTTGAGGATTTCGGTGACCATAAGAATAAATAGCTTTTTTTGCATTTTCTTCTTCATAAAATGGATTATCTAAAGGAATTGTTCCGTCATCTTTTATTCTGTATATTTTTCCACCATCAATAGTTATATCTTGTGGATTTACATTTCTATTCCCTCTATCTCCAATTGAAAAATATAAATAATTTTCATTGTCAAATTCCATTCTTGATCCAAAATGTTGACCTTTTTTTGAATTGGGAGAGCCTTTATATAAAACTTCTAAGTCTACTAATGAATTATCAATTAGTTTAGCTCTAGCTATTGTGGTATTCCCGCCTTTTCCTTTAATATCCTCAGATGCGTAAGATAAATAAAGCCATTTATTTTCTTTAAATTCTGGATGAAGGGCGATGTCTAAAAGCCCACCTTGACCCCTAAAGTATATTTCCGGAAGACCGTTTATTTCTGTTTTTACCCCATTTTTGTAGTGATAAATAGACCCAGATTTTATTGAAGCAAGTATAGAATTATCGTTTAAAAATTCAATTCCCCATATTATGTTTTCATCTTCGAAAACCAATTCCATTTCATAGTTTTCTTCGGTGGTTATTATTGAATTTTTGTTTTCCTCATCTAGTGTTTTTAAATCCTGTGCACACGAATAATTTAGTATAAAGATTGCTAATAGTATACTGATTGAAAATTTATTTTTCATATTTAATTTATTTAATTAATTACCTCCACTTTCAGCTAATATTTGAAGTAAATCTAAAAATATATTAATAATATCTAAATATAAATTTACTGCTATTTTTATTGCAGTTGACCAGGATTCATCACCAGCGTTCATTTGTTTTTTTAACATGTCAAAATCGTATAACAAATAGCCTGTAAAAATAAGAACACCAAAATAGGCTCTTATAAGCGAATATTTTTTTGATTTAAAAATAAATACGTTTAAAACTCCCATTACAATAAGAACTATCAATGCAATAAACAAAAATCCCCCAAGAATACTAAAATCAAATGACGAAGTAAACACTATTGATGCGGTTGCAAGTACTGCAATAGTAGTACCCAACATTGCTTGAAAAACTACATTTTGCCATTCTTGATGATAATTGTCCTTTTTAAAACTGTTTGATGACATTATTTTATCAATAATTAATTTATATTTTTCAGAATCTGAGTCAAATAGTTCAGTTGAATTCGATTTTTCATAGTACATTGTTTTTTTTTCATCTTTTTGACCCCAAAATTTCTCAGAAAATGTTTTTTTATCAGTAACAACAGTTTTACTTAATAAACCAAATTGTTTTTTATATTTTCTCATCTTAAAATTTTCACCTAAAGCTGATACTGTTGGTCCAATGCTCCAGCCTATCAGTCCTGAAAATATTGCAACTAGAATTAGATTCAACGGGTATATATTGTCATAATACATTATTGCAAATAAGAATATAAAAGTTCCTGCAATATTAATTATAGCTTCAGAAGTTGTCTCATAAGCTTTATTAATTCTGGCAAAAAGAGTAGTTATAACTAACATACCACCCACAATTAAAAAAGTCTTAGCAAATAAAATATCGTACATATAAAGAATTTTATCTAATATAAAGAAAATGTCGGGATGACAGGATTTGAACCTGCGACCCCACGGCCCCCAGCCGTGTGCGCTAACCTAGCTGCGCCACATCCCGTTGAATAGTTATATAATGAAACTTTATTCTATATTTATAGAATGAAGTTTACTTTAAAAGTATTTTTAATCATATTTTTTGTTTCATGTAACAATAAAATTTCTGGTGTTATTGTAAACGATAAGGAATATAATAAAAAAATAGAATTAATAATTGATGGTTATGAAAATAAAGACCTTTCACCACTAAGTCAATTTTTAGACGACCAAATTACATCAACTTATTCAACAAATGTTTTTTTTGGAAAAAAATCATTAATTAATACTTGGAATAATGATTATTATTATTTTAAGGATATTGAGCTTTTAAATAGAGAAATTTATACGGTTTACAATAAGGATCTAACCTTTACCACTGTTTTAAAATCTAATTTGAAAGCTATTGGAAAATTTTCTGGATTAGAAATTAAAATACATTCCTACTATGAATTTGTTTGGAAAAATGATAAAATTATTATTATAAATACATATTTTGATAACTACCCTTATTACCTTGAAATTAAGGAATATTACAAGAATACAATATGAAAAGATTGGCAATAATATTTTTAGTTTTTTTATCGTGCAATGAAAAGAACTCAGTTAAAATTATAGAATCAAATGATGTTCTTTCTATGAAAATTAATAATTTATTTGAAAATCTAAGAAATAAAAATTTTGAACATTTTTTTAAAGATTTTAACGATGATTATATGATTCAATTTAATGATATTAAATATGATTCAAAAGATAAGGTGCTTTCAGTTTATAAAGAAAACAAATCTTTTTTTGAAGAAATAAAAATTGATACCCAAAATATAACTACTTTAAAATTAAACGAACAAAATAGTATTACTACACATAAGTTTAAATTAGTTTTTGATGATTTTGAAACTAGAGTAGCAAAACAAATTAATTTTTTGGTTGAATATAAATGGAAAAATGATAAAATATATCATGTTATGCTCTATTATGATTCTACTCTTCTTAAAAATATTGTGAAATCTTATCAAGAAATTCATAGGCTTAATTAATGAACTCTTTTATTTTAATTACATCTGCATTTGCTGCTATATTAACTTTTCTTTCAGCATCTATTCTATTAAAAAATCAAACTAAGATTTATTTAAAATCACTTTGGGGTTTATCATTTATTTTTTTCCTTTTTAAATTTTTTGATTTGTTTAATTTATTTATAAATCATTCTGAATTTTATTACATTTTTGGATTTTATTTTAAAAATTTTCATTTAAATCTTATTTCTAATTTGACATTGTCTTATCCCGTTTTTTTGACGATTTTAGTAACTGAAAAAAACAATCAACTAAGAAATTATTCTCTAGTCACTATAACGACTATTTTAACTCTCTTTTTTTATTATTTTGAAACACCATATTTTAAAGTAAGCTATATTTTTTCTTGTATTGCTATTTCATTTAATTGTATTTATAATATTATAATAAAAAAAGAAAAGTATGAAGATTATTATTTGTTTAAGTTCTTAATGATCTTATTTTTATTAACTCTTTTATTTCTCTCTTTTTCTTTGTTTTATTTATTAAGTATAGGAGAATTGTTAACTTCTAATTTGTATGTAATTGATGTATTCAATTCATTATCATCTGAAACTACACATTTTAAATTAATTTTTAACTTATTTCTTATTAGCTTTTCTTTATATATTCTTTTAACTAAAAGAATTCTTCATGGAAAATATTTTTATGAAACAGATTCTATAATTAATAATAATTTTAAAAACCATTGGAATAATGTAATACTCAAAAAGATTGAAAAAAAAGATTTAAAACAGTATGAGTTGATTCAGGCAAATATTTCTAATCTGGTCTTACATTTAATTAAATTAGAAAGAAGTTATATTAATGATAATGTTTTATTTTCAAGTATTGAGGAAATATCTCAAATTTTAAATCAAAGAGTCATTGATATTGATTTTATATTTAAATACAATAATTACTTAACTTTCAATAAATACATGCTTAAAATTAATATGTTAAAAGCCTCATCATTAATCAAAAAAGGGTTCTTAAAATCTAATTCAGTGTCTGACTTAGCTAAATTATTTGGATATAATTCTCGGTCCGCATTCTATACTAAATTTAAAGAAATCAACGGATATTCACCTTCAAAATTTAATTAAACCAAGTTTTTTGATATGTTCTTTTTTTAATTTTTATGTTCTTATTTTATTTTTTAATTTTTTAAATTGTTCTTTTTTTCTTTATTTAGTTCCTTTCGCTTGATATTTTATAGAATTATTAGTGTAACGTACTTTTAAGTATGTAATGTTGCCAGATATAGGCTTTGTTTTAAAGTTTATATATAGCAACTATGAAGATATTTTTCAAAATATTGTTTTCATGGATGGGGAGTTTATTCCCCTATATCTGGTTATTTTTAATGTTATCATTTTCGATTCTTTTTGCCAATGATAATACTAGAACTAATAATAACAATATTGATTTTAATTTCTCTTTTTTAAGAGAAATTGAATTTGATTCTATTTCATCTACAAAAGGATTCTTTATTGATGAGGTTTCATATACTTTTTCTGATGGTTTTTTAGGTTCAATGCCTAAAAATAATAATCCCTATTCACCTCAATCAATTCTTACTTTTTCAACTCTTGGAATTTCCTCAATCACAATTTCCCAAAACACTGATAATAATCAATTTGGCGGAAGTGGTAATGGTAATAATGTTGATTATGACGTTAATGTAACTTTTAATTTAAGCAGTGGAAGCTCCTTCACTCTCGAAGCTACTTTTTCTTGGAGAGAACCATCCTCTGGTAATATTGCTATTATTGGTCTCGAGTTTAAAAACAATGTCAATCAGTCTTTTACTTATGGATCATCCACATACACCATTGATGGAGGTACACAAGCAAATAGCACCTCTTTAGGTTTAAAAATTCCAGGTTCTTCAATTTCCTTTTCTGATGGTCAAAATAGAACAGGTGCTAACAGTACTGCTGGTATTCTTGATTGGTTAAATGATAATTTATCTAGTCCTGATACTACAGCACCTTCAATAACCTCAGGTACAACGGGTACGGATCTTGCTGAAAACTCAGGTTCAGGACAAACCGTTTATACAATAACAGCTACTGATAATGTAGGTGTTGATAGTTATGCCATCGCTGGAAGCGATGCTTCTTTATTAAGCGTAAACAGTTCAACAGGTGTTGTAAGCTTAACAGCAGATCCAGATTATGAAACGAAATCTAGTTATAGTTTTACTGTAACTGCTTCGGATGCTGCTGGTAATACAAGTGCTGCTACAACAGTAACGTTCTCAATCACGGATGTTGATGAAATTCCACCTGTAATTACTGTTACTAGTGGAACCGATACGGTTGAAATGGGAAGCACATGGACTGATGCTGGTGCAACTGCTGATGGTGGTGAAACCGTTAC
>ERZ651776.1541-NODE-1541-length-27340-cov-4.169094_pt1 | contig 27340 bp, 41 predicted proteins | sample MGYA00514761_ERZ651776 | MGnify/ENA metagenome assembly ERZ651776 | reverse complement strand
GGTACATTAAGATCAACATCTGAAGTTATGTCTTTTCCTGTAGGTATTGCATTTAAATCATTTACGTGTAATAATTCTACTATATCAATATCTTTATCTCCTAAAAGTTCTTGTTTGTCTGTATCATAAGTCATATTAGTAAAACCAAGAGCTCTTTTAACTATTTTATATACATCATAACTTTTAAATTCTCTTTTTAATCCTTCTTGCATAACCCAAATAGGAAGACCTTGAGGAACTCCTTCTACTACTTCAGCATTCCATCCATGTGTGCGTAAAAAAGTACCATTAGGGTAAAATACATTTTCTTTAGGTTCTGGATTTTGTTTTAAATTTAGTTCTTCATCTTTTTTTTCTAAATCTTCTAATAATTTTTCTATTATAGATTCTTTAGGATCATTGTAATCATTTATATATTCTTGACTTTGTACAATTAAAGAATTATGAGATTTTTCTCCCTTTTTAGGAATATCATAAAATAAATCATTATAAACTTCAAAAAATTTAGATACATTATAATTAGGGTTAGATTTTATAAGTTCAGAAAAAGAAGTATTTATAAAGTCAGTTGTTTGTTTATTTTTATAAACTCTTTTATTTAAACTAATTATTGCTTTTTTATTTTTTATTTTAGATTTTTGAAGAGATACTTTTATCTTAGATAACTTATCATTTTTTAAATCTTGCTTAGTATATAAATTAGGTGTATTATCTTGAAATTTGGATTTAAGACTTATATTTTTAGATTTAGTAGCCATTATCTAACTACTTTAAAATGATAATCATCATCATATATAGTAGTACCATCATTATTTTTATGTTTAAATAAAATACGATAATATCTTTCTGGTTGTAAACCTTTCATATATAATTTAAAATACATTCCTTCTGAATCAGCACTCATTTTTGTAAAGTTATCATCAAAAGGGATAACTTCTTCTTCAGTGTAAGCATCTCTTATACTATAAAAAGATGATGTTGTAAAATATCCTACATTTAAATAATTTGATGTTGATGAAAATACCCTATTTGGGTATTTGTCTCTAACATGAATTCTTAATAATGCTTCATCATTTTGGTTAAATTCTTGTTTATTTTTATATAAAGTTACATTTAAACTTCCACTTTTTTTAGATACAGATTGTTTAGTGTGTGCACTATCATCCCATTTAAAACATAGTTTTGGAGGATATATTGTGTGAGTGTCAACTGAAAAATATTGCATCTCACCAAAACTACTTGATGTATTTTCTTCTACTGAATCTGGGTGTTTTACAATAAAACCATTATTAGTTACACCTGTTGGGTAAGTATCTCCTGCAAATAAACTTGCTGAATGTTTTTGTACTATTGAAGTTACATCCATGTCAATATCTAAACTATCGCTATTTAAAAATTGTTGAGAACCTTGAAATAAACTACCTGTGTACCAACTTCCTCCTCCTTTTTCTAATCCACTTCCTGATATAATTGATCCTGTAGTTCCAGCTTGAAAACTTGATGTTGGCCATGGTGATTGAGTTACATTATTATCTCTAAATTTCCATGTAACACCATTAGAACTTGTAGGTAAATTTGAATATCTACCTGATCCTTCATGCCATGATTGAGACACAGCAAATGCTTCTACATTAAGAATAGTAGTTAAAGTTTGTGGTTGTACAGTTGTTAGTTGAAGATTTGCTTTTGTTGTTCCATCATTAAACTTTGCAGAACCAATTGTATCTGAAATTATGGATTTTATTTCATCATTTTTAAATTTAATAAGAATTCTTGAAGGATAATGTCTTGAATTAGTAGTTCCTCTTTCTTTTACAAGTTCTAAGATTTCATCTTTACCTGCATTCATAAAGGTTCTGTCTGGGTGACTGTATATTGTTGAGTCTATTTCTGGAAATATTGAGTAGTATGCCATTTTTAATAAATTATTACTCGACCATTAATGTCTGAGTTTGGATATTTTAGTTCGAAAATACTTGGGTCTAATGAAGGATATATTACTCCTTTTTTAGTAGCTCCCATAAAATCATATTTGTATTGTGAATAACCTAATGATGCTCCATTTTTATTTATAAGTTCTACTTTTTCTACTGTTTGAACTCCAATTACTCCTGCTATTAAATTTTCTATTTCAGATATTATAATAGGTTGGTTTACTTGCCAGTTATCAATATTAAAGTAGTCTTTTAATTCATTAATACAATTTAAAATTACTTCATTATTATTATAATTTTTAAAAGAAGTTATTTCAAAATCAAGAGAAAAATTAATTACAAATGCATTTTTAATATTAATTGCATCTGTTAGCATTCTAAATTGTTCAAGATATGTTGATAAATTAGTTTTTGTAGCTGTATTAAGATTTGTTAAATTTTTATTATTATCATATCCTAAAGTATATAAATTTAAAGCTAGTGGATTTGGAATACGATTAGGCTCTGTTGTAAGTGGTGATAATTGATCATCTTGAGTTATATAAGCTTTAGATACTCTTCCTAATTGAGAAGGCATAGATAAAGTTCTAATTAAATAATCTTCTTTAGTTACTGTTCTTTGTTGAGCTGCAAAATTAGCCATTGCATTTTGTCTTATTTCTTCTATAGTTTCTCCTGATCCCCCTCCTCTTGCTGCTTCTACATTATTAACTGCTACTGAACTTTTTACAAAATTTAACATTCCTCTATTTAAACCAATTCTGTTTGAAGATAAAATAGTTTCTATTTCTGTTATAGTATTTGCGTTAACATTTGAATTTAATCCTCCTCCTACAATGTAAGTGATTGTTAGTGTTGTATTTGCAGGTGTTTCTCCATAAGCTTTAGTATATAAGAAATTTGAAGGATCATATGCTACATCTAATTTACTTCTTCCATCATTAATTCCTAAACCTATATTATTAGGATCTGGTATTATTGCTGAATCTGAATTGTCAGTTGATCCAGGTCCAAATTGAATTTCTAACGTATTATCTTGTTTAAAACGTGTTACAAATCTTTTTGGTGTTTTTTTAATTTTTAAAAGAAAAGGTGTTTGTTGATTAAATTGATGTAAATCAGGATCATTAGCTGCATTATTTTTTAATTGTTCAAATATAGTATCTTGAGCTAAATAAGGAACTTCTGTCCAATTATTTCCATCTGAATCTACTATTGATTCTATTGATATTATATCTTTATCAAATAAACTTAATGTTTTAAATTGTTCAGCACTACCTATAGTAAATGTTTTTGTTTTTTTAGTTCCTGATATTGATTTTACTTTCTTTTTTAATAAATAATATTCAGGATTATTTGATGAATCAAACTGATATATACTTGTTACTGTAGGGTCAAAAGAAGAAGAAAAACCAAATCTTACATCGTCTGTTGTGTAAAATTGAGAACCCTCAGTTGAATTAAAAGTAGATCCTGCTTCTATATTTAAAGTAAAACTATAATCCGGTAAATATTCTCCTGATTTATTTATAGAAGGAACTAATTGAAATAACTCTAAATCAACAGATGCAGCTGATGTTACTTTAGGTTTATATCCTAATGCATAAGATAAATTATATAAATTTTCTTTTTCTTGTGCTAATAATAAGAAACATTCTCTTAATTGTGTATCTGTATAAAAAGATAATACATCTCCTACATAAGATGCCATTTCAAGAAACATCATTCCTGGATTTCCTTCACTAAAATCATTAAAATTATTTGGAAAATATATTTCTGCAAAATCCATTAATTGGTTTTTGTAAGAATTATAATCTTTACTCAAATATTTAACGTCCTTATCTTGTGTTTTATTTGATATTTTATTGTAAGCCATTATTGGTTAAAATTAAGTTGTATTGCATCTACAGTATTATCTGAATTAATACTATATGTTATTTTTATAAATAATAAATGTTCATCTTCTAAAAAATTAATATCTGTGTCTATTAATGATATTTCAGGTATGTAAAAATTTATTTGTGCATTTATTAATGTATTTAAAGAATCTATATCTACATTTGGTTCAAATAAATAATGTTTTAATCCTACTCCAAAATTGGGTTCATTTACTCTTTCACCTGGTTGGGTTAATAAAACATTTAATAAATTAGATTTTACTTGTTCTTTTAAGGTTTGAGTTCCCTTAAACATATTATTATCATCTAAAGGAAAAGCAACCCCAATACTAACATTTTTGTTAATATCTAATGGACTTATTCTTCTTGTAGAATTTATTATGGGCATTTATTATCTTCCTTTTTTCTTATCTATTGCTTTCATTAAACCACTATAATCTCTTGTAACTGCGTTTGCTACTGAATCAGGCATACCAGCTGTGTCCATTGGTAAGGGAGCTCCTGTTGAAAATGGTTGTGATAAATTTACAGGAGCATTTCCAGATTCTACATTTGTATCACCCATTGCTGTTTCATTTAATAATGCATTTAAAGATGCATCTTTTGTGTAATTTAAGTTTGGTGTTTCTTTTTTAATTATAGGATTTGTACCCATAATTTTTTGTTTTAAAGAATTTTTTACTGTTTTTGGAACTTCAACCATTCTTTCAGTGTGTTCTACTATTGTTGGTTTTAATTCATCACGTAAATCTTCTTTAAGTGATTTAATTTCTCTGCGTAATGCATAATCGATTTCTTCTCTAACTACTTTTCTAATTAGATTTTCAAAAGTTTTTGCTTTCATTGTTAATTGTGTTTATTAATAAATATAAAATTTTTTAAGGTAATGGTACAGTTTTTACTTCATAGCTTGTTTGAAGATCATCTTCTGTTCTTATTAACCTTTCTATTATTTTTGTTTTTCCTTCTATTTCTAAATCTGTTAAAAGATCATTATATAATATAGTCATTTTATCTCGTATATCTGTTGTATCTAAGGAGGTTAATGTTCCTTGTGCTGCTTTATCTATTGATATTTGAATTTGTTCATCTAATAAGTCAGTGTTTATATTTCCTTCGTTATCCACTGGTGATTGATTAGATACATTACATTTTTTAATATAATTTCTATATAAAAATATAGCGAAATCCCTTAATTTAGTTATTACTGCTATTAGGCCTTTAATCGCAGCAATGACTACTTCCATAATGCTAAATAATTTTTCTATTGCTTTTAGTATTGTTGGTAAAGTTGCTACTATTGTTAGTGCTAATTTTGCATATTCTTTTATTTTACCAAGAATTAATCTTTTTTTCTCTCCCATAAAATCAATAACTTTTCCATTAGCAAAAGGACCTGAAGATGTTGCTAATGCTATTTCTGCCGCTATTACTACTATTAATAAAGCTGGTACTAAAATATCTTGTATTATTTCTAATATTTTTCTTATTTTAGGTATTATTTTATCTCTTATTTTTTTTAATTTTTTATCTAAATTTTGAGTTTTTTCTAATCCTTTTTGAGGAATTTTTTGTAAATTATCTAAAAGTTTAATAAGTTTTTCATATGTTTTTGTTACTTTTGCTTGAGATTTAATATCACAAGCATCAGATATAAATTTATCTTTAAGTTCGTCTTTATTAGGAAGTTTTTCTTTTACTTTTTGAACTTGTTTTGTACCTTGATTTCTTAAATCTCCTTTAACTTTATAAAGCTGTTTGTCTATTTGACTATTTATTAGATTTCTTATTGTAGTTGATGACATCTTACGCTATTTTAGTTATTTTACTCTTAAAATTTTGAATATTATCTTTCAAATCTTCTATTTGTTGTTTTCTTAATGATAACATTGTTTTATTTGAAGGATTAGGACCTGTTGGAGCTCCAGGAGCTGTTGTAATAAATGCAACTTTTGTAACTAAATCATCAATTAATCCTTCAAAACATTCTAATAAATCTAATAACCAAATATCTCCTAAATAATCTCCTAATACTGCTGGTTCTGTAGGTAATATATCTTCTCCATATTCTCTTTTTAATCCTAAATAAATATTAGGAGAATTTATTACTACTTTACTTGCATTGTCTCCATCTTTTTTATCACTAGTATCAAAATGAATACTACCATTAGTACTAAACCCTATTGCTTTATTAGAAAATAAAAGAATAGCATCATCTTTAGCATTAAATAATAATCTGTCTGAGTTTATTATTACTTGTTTTCCTTGATATATTTCTGGGGCGTCTGGTTTATAAGTCATTTTTAATAAGTATATTGAGCATCACCAAATATATCTTTTTCTACTAATCGGATTGCAAGTGATTGATTTTGATTTGTTACTCCTGGTCCTGGAGGACTTTCAACTCCTTCTTCATCTATTGTATAAGCATAAGATTTAAAACCTCCACTTTTAAAATAAAAACCATATTTACCTCTTACATATATAGCATTAGGATGTTTAGATACAGGAGGTTCTACATTTTCAGATTCTTCCATTATATATTCAGGATATGCTCTTTTTATATCATGTTGATATTCTCCTATTTGAACTCCTCCATATTTTTTATGTAAAGTAGATGATTTAGAAGCTAATGATGTTTTTTTTCTATTATTAATTGATGGATGGGAAACAGCTAAAAAACACGTAGAACAATTATTATTAAATCATTAAAACATGACAACAGAAAAAACCTTAAAAGTAGAGATTAAAGAAGAATTAGAAAATCAAAAAGAAATTAAAAGAGAAGAAAATAGAAAACTTAATGCTAATTTAAGGGAAGTAATTCTTTATACTAAAGAAACATGTCCCTATTGTATTAATTTTATAAAATTGTTAGACGATGAAGGTATTAAATTTATTAATAAAGAAATAAAACAAGAAGGTATTAGAGAAGAATTTAATAAAATGGTAAGTCTCACAGGACAAGGTGTATTCCCTACAATTTTAACAAATGATAATTATCTAATTCCTAATAGAGATTTTAGATCAATGCCTGAAGGTATTGAAATGATCAAATCTATAGCACACCCCTCATATGAAAATCCTCCAAGTAATCTTAAAACAATAGAAATGTTAAAACAAATGAATGCTAATTTTAGATCATCATTTGAAAACATACAAAAAGATTTATCCCCATTGAAAAAATTCATAGCAGATATTCAAAAAGAAATAGCAGAAGAAGAAAAAAATGCGTAAAAGAATAGAAGATTATAATAAAACACTACCTATATTAGAGGTATATCGTTGTGTTCAATCAGAAGGAAGTAGGATTGGAAGACCTACAATTGCAGTTAGAACAACTGGTTGTACACATAGATGTTACTTTGGAGAAGGAGGTTGGTGTGATAGTTGGTATACTAGTATACATCCAGAAAAAGGTATATTTACATTTAACGACATTATAAAAATTTATGATGAAAATCCACACGTAAAAGAAATGATGCTAACAGGAGGATCACCTACAATGCACCCTGCATTAATTAATGAAATAACACATTTTGCACATGAAAGAAATATTATTATTACTATCGAAACTGAAGGATCTGCTTTTGTTGAAACCGATTATCCTATTAACCTTCTTTCTATTAGTCCTAAGTTTTCTAATAGTGTTCCTGTTGAAGGAGCTGTTACGCCTGCTGGGAAGATTGTTGATGAAAAATTTATAAAAATACATAATAGAAAAAGATTAAACACAGAAGCAATTAAACAAATGATAAAATTCCACTCTGATTATCATTATAAACCTGTGTGGGATGGAACAAAAGGTAATTTAAAAGAAATTGAAGATTATAGAATTGAATTAGATATACCTAAAACAAAAACATTTATTATGCCTGCTGGAGATAATAGAGAACAATTAATAAAAATGTACCCAATAGTATTTAATATGTGTGCTGAACATGGTTATAATATGACTGGTAGAGATCATATTATTGCTTTTAATCAAGAAAGAATGGTGTAATGGAAGAAGCATTAAAAATATTAAAGGAAATAGAAGATAATGTTGAGGTATGTTGTGCTGTAACTATGGAACCCGATGAAGTACTCTTATTAATAGATAAATTAAAAAAAATATTAGAAAATTATGATAAAGGAAGTAATATCAAGTAAAGACTTACAAACAGCTATAAATGGTTTAAGTCAAGTTATAAATAACTACTGTAAACATGAAGGAGGAGGAATCGTGTTTATCTGTATTATGAAAGGAGGATTTATGTTTTTTAGTGATTTAATCAAAAAAATAAATTACCCAATCGAAGTTGGTTTTGTTAAATGTAGCTCATATGATGGTTTTGAACAAAAATCTATAGAAATGCATTACGATGTTGAAGTAAAAATAAAAGATAAAACAGTATTTCTTGTAGATGATATTTTAGACAGTGGGAATACAATGAATGAGTTAAAAGACCATTATATGAAATTAGGAGCTAAACAAGTAGAAACAGTTTCAGCAGTTTATAAAGAAAACTTGGATTTCCCAGATCACTTTTTTATATATAAACAACCAACAAACGTTAACCCATGGTACATTGGATATGGTATGGATGGACCAAAAGGATATAGTAGAAATTTAGACACAATACATACATTATAATGAAAAAAAAATTAGATTTAGAATGCACACAAGAAGGATTTGCTAATGGCGTTGCGCCTGGTTTTCCTTTAAATGATCAAGAAAAATCAGACATGATTGAACAAGCTACTAAAGCATATGGAGAATTTTTAGATGCTTTAAAATGCGATTGGAGAAATGATCCCAATTCAAACGATACACCTAGACGTGTAGCTAAAGCATATGTAAATGACTTATGGGCAGGTAGATACACTGCAATGTCACCAATTACTTCCTTCCCTTCTGATGGTTATGATGGAATTGTAATTGAAAGAAATATTCCATTAACATCAATGTGTTCACATCACCACCAAACAATTGGGGGTGTAGTTCATATTGGTTATATTACATCAGAAAAAGGAACAGTTGTAGGTTTAAGTAAATTAAATAGAATTGTAGAGCATTTTGGTAGAAGAGGAGCAATACAAGAACAATTAACTACCGCAATTCACCAAGCAGTAGATAAAATTTGTGAGGATAACTTAGGTGTTATTATCACAATAGTAGCAACACACAATTGTGTAAGTTGTAGAGGTATTAAACATAAAGGAGCTGCAATGGTTACAACAAAAGCTTCAGGTGTGTTTAGACACAATGGAAATGACGCAAGACAGGAGTTTTTTAACTCATTAAAAATTAATAACGGAGGACATCAAATTTAAAAAAAATTATGGAAAAAACACAAGAATTAGTAGATCAAATTAAAGAACAAATAGTATTAATTGAATCAGAAATAGATAAAACAACAGCAGCAGCAAAAGGAAGATGTAGATCTGCAGCTAATAAAATCAAAAATTTATCTGCTGACTTTAAAAGAAATCACAAATAATGGCTTATTATATTGCAACAGTAAAAGTTCAAGATGAGAACGAAAGAGGTAGAATTTCAAACACAAATGAAACATATTGTGTAGAAGCAGAATCAGTTACAGAAGCAGAAGCTAAAGTAGTAAAAGAATTCGAAGGCTACTCAATGGACTATCAAGTAAAATCAGTGAAAGAATCAAAAATCATTAAAATATTAGAATAATGGGAAAGCAGTTAACAATAGAATTTGACGAAAAATTAAGCCCTAAATATTGGAATGTACCTTTTGTAGATGAAGTACAAGAATTTAATGACACATTTGGTAAACCTAATAATTATAAACCAACAATTGGTGAAAAAAAAGAATGGCAATTTGTTTATGATTTTATACAAGAAGAATTAGATGAATATAAAGAAGCTTGTGAAAAAGGAGACATTGTAGGAATATTAGATGCATTATGTGATATTACTTATGTTTCGTTAGGTAATGGAGCTTTATTGCATGGTTTAAAAGGTAAAGTATGGAAAGCATATGCTGAAGTACAAGCATCAAACATGTCTAAATCATGTGAAACCCAAGAAGTAGCTGAAGAAACAGTTAAATTAAGAGCTGAAGAAAAAGGCCACCCATGTCATTGGGAAAAAATAGGAGATCGTTATGTAGTATATCGTTCAAGCGATAGAAAAGTAATGAAATCTATTAATTATTTTGCACCAAACTTAAAACAATTTTTTACAGATGAAGAACTTAGACAAACTACCGGATCCTAAATTACACCAAATTATAAGTTTTGTTAAATCAGGAGTAAGAATATTAGGTTACGTTTTTATACCCTTTAATATTAGTGTTGCTGTAACATTACTTATAGTATCTGAAGCAATAGGAATAATTGAAGAACTCGTGTAAAAAATTTGGAGAAGCAAAATATCCTTCGTATATTGGCGTATGTATAAAAACTGTTATGTAATCAAAAAACCTGACGTTTGGAACGTCTACGATGTCCATTTATGGACAGATGAAGGTTATTTTGTAGAAGAATTCCAAAATTATGGTTATCAAGAATGTGATCAATACCATGCAACTCATTGGGGTTTAAAGGATGAACCATTAAAAAAAGTTTACAATTGGAATAGAGAAACCCAAGGTATGCACTATGCAGATCATACTAGAGGAAATATACACACAAAATTCCTAATTGACAAGTATGGTACTAATGATGAAATTTCTAAAACTCACAGAGAAGTATTTTTTGATATTGAGATTGAGATAGGAGGAGCATTAACACCAGAATATATAGCACAAGCACCTATGCCCATTACATCAATTGCTTGGTGGGACAAACAAGCAGATGAATGGGCTATTGTTATTTTAGATAAAACAGGTGAAATTAAAGCGGGTACACAAGATGGTAGAGAAATTATACCTGTAAAACGTGAAAATGATTTAATTGAAGTGTTTTTATCTAGAATGGAAGCTATACAACCTGACATTTTAGTAGGTTATAATAGTGATTATTTTGATATTCCTTACATTTACTACAGAATAAAAAATCGTTTAGGTGAACGTACAGCAAAACGTTTGTCACCAATTAGAATCGTTGAAGAACGCGATAAAAGATGGTACCCAGATCAACCAATTAGAATTGCAGGTGTAACATCACTCGATTACATGCGATTACATAAAAAATATTCATTTCAACAAGAACCATCTATGAAATTAGATTCTTTAGGTGAAAAATATGTTAATCAAAAGAAAATTGAATATGATGGATCATTAGATCGATTATTTCGTGAAGACAAACAAAAGTTTATAGATTATAACTTTGTAGATGTTTTAATTTTAAAAAAATTAGATGAAAAATTTAAATATTTAGATTTAACTAAAAATATATCACATAAAGGTAAATGTGTGTATGAAGAAGTTTATCAATCATCTAGAACACAAGATGGAGCTATATCAGCTTACTTATTAGGTGAAGAAATTATTCCACCAAACAAGGACCCAAACCCAATTATAAAAGAAGATGCAGAAGGAAACAAATTATCATATGCAGGTGGATATTTATTTTGCCCTAAAACAGGTATTTACAATTACATGTTTGATGAGGATTTAACATCACTATATCCTTCTATTATTATGTCTCTTAACATTGGAAGAGAAACTTTAGTAGGACGACTTGTAACACCAGATGATAGAGATAACAGATTAGCTTTAAATGATCTTAAAAAAATGGATCCTAAAGATGAATTTGAAGTTGAAAATTTACAACGAAGTAAAAAGATATTATCTGTAGGCGAAATATTAGCATTAATAGAACAAAATGATTTAGCAATTACTGCAAACGGTGTAATGTTTAGAACAGACAAACCATCTACATTGTCAGTTGTATTAGCACAATGGTTTGATGAAAGAGTTGTGTATAAAAATGCAATGAAAAAAGCATACAAAGCAGGTAATAAAGAAGAAGGTGATTTAAATCATTTACGTCAATATACAATGAAAATTTTACTTAATTCATTGTATGGTGCCACAGCATTACCTACGTTCAGATATGGATCTGTATTATTAAGTGAAGGTATTACACTTACAGGACAAAGAATTATTCAAGATTCAGGTACATTTATAAATAAAACAGCTGAAGAAACATTACAAACAGGTAAAGACGTTTATGAAATTAGAACTACACCTCGCCAACGATATGAAGATTGTACAGGTGTTGTAGTGTATGAAGATACAGATTCATGTTATGTTAATGCTGAACCATTATTACGTAAATTAAATCCAGATTTTGATGATTTAGACGAAGCAACTAAAGCAGACAAGCTTGAAGCAATGTCATTAGAATATGAAAAGAAAATCAATGTATATTATGATGATTTAGCATTAAATGCGTTTAATGTCCCAACAGACAAACATAGATTAGAAATGAAAACGGAATGTACAATACGTTCCGCGTTCTTTTCAGGTAAACGTAGATATGCGCAGTATATTACAAAGAAAGAAGGTGTACCTTGTGATGAAATTGATGTAAAAGGTCTTGATTTTAAAAAATCAAATTTTCCACCATTATTTAGAACATTTTTTGAAGAAATATTACATAAAATATTATTTGGTGCTACAAGGGAAGAAATAGATAAAGAAATATTAACATTTAAGGAATCACTTAAAGACATAGACTTTGTTGAAATATCAAAACCAACAGGAGTTAAAAACATGAAAAAATATACAGGTCTCCCTGCTAGTGCAGATTGTATATTTAGTGAATTTGAAAATAAAGCCCCTGTAGGTGTTAAAGCGGCCGTAAGATATAATGATTTACTTAAATTTAAAAATTTAGATAGAAAACACACTCAAATTGTGGAAGGTGATAAAATTAAATGGGTTTATTTAAGAGATAATCCATATAAAATTGACACTATGGGATTTTTAGATTTTGATTTACCAAAACCTATTCGTAAGTTTATTGAAGAATATGTGGATATACCAAGATCTTTTGATACGATACTTAAGAACAAATTAGAGTCGTTTTATCAAGATCTCGGATGGGGAAATTTAACACTAAATACGTATGTTCAACAGTTTTTTAAGTTTTAAAAAGGTTATATGATAAGTAAAAAGGTTATATCAGATATAGTATCTAAATATTCATTAGGTAATAATATAGAAAAGGTTAAATGGGTTATCACAGATGAAAAATTCATTATCCATTTTATTAATGATTCTAAAAATTTAGTAGGATACGTAGATTATAGAAAAGAAATTGGTCTTAAACCAGGTGATTATGGTATTTTCAATACATCCCAACTTATTAAGTGTTTAAATATACTAGATGGAGATATTTTAGTTGATGCTACAACATCAAAACTTAACATGGCGGATACAAACTATGACATAAAATTTAATCTTGCAGACCCTGCCGTAATACCAAATGTACCAGATGTAAGTAATAATTCAGATGAATGGAGTGTTACTTTTGATGTTAATGATGAATTTATAACAAGATTTGTTAAGTCAAAAGATGCATTAAGTGAATTAGAAACATTCACAATTGAAACTCGAGAGGGCTTTACAGGTGAAGAATTAGTATTTACAGTTGGTACAAATATTACAAACACAATTGAATTTACAGTAGAATCAACAATTAATGAATCATTTGGAGCTATACCATTTAATTCTAACTTAATGAAAGAAATATTAAAAGCAAATAAAGATTACCATACAGGAGAAATTCGTATTAATAAAAAAGGTTTATTAGACGCACATTTTAATTGTGGTGATGATTTATATACAGGATATTATTTAGTAAGAAAACAAGAAAACAATTAATCTAATGAATGAAGAAATTATAAAACAAGTTACAGAATATGTTTATAAAAACTATAAACTATATAAGGATAAACAATTAATTATTAAAGAACTTGATAATTGTTTTCATATATGTAGACATAAAGATGAATCTCCCCTAATATTAGGTAAAAAAATAATAAATAATTAATAAAAAACAAATTATGAGCAAACAATTAATCTTAATAACAGCCCCTTTTAACTGTGGGCATTGTGAAACAGCTAAAAAAGAATTACCCGATTGGACTAGAAAAAATGGATGGGAATTTACTGAAATTGAAGATGATCCTAAAGATGAATTAGGAACAGATACTTATCCTACTATAATGATACGTGTTAACGAAAAAATGGTAAACACTATTATAGGGTATAATAAAAATAATTTAATAAAAGAATTAAAAAAATATTAATATGAGAGGAAGACAAAAAGGTCAAACCAAACGAATGAGCATGATTAAAGATCCAATTATTGCTCCTTATGAAATTCAAGTAGAAGAGGATCAGTATGTTTTAGTAGACACTGAAAAAGATAAACCATTAGGATATTATAGTAGTTTAGATTCTGCTATTAAAAGAGTATCTAGAATGAGTTTGGCTAACCGAAAAGAAGATTATACATTAGCTGGATTTATAGAAAGCTTTAATAATATACAAAATAAATTAACAAAACCCTTTAAAAACATATAAGTTATGGAAAGTCCAATTATACCTTTAAATGATAAAATTGTAATTCTTCCTCAAGAAGAAGGAGAACAACAATATGGAAATATTATTATACCGGATTCAAATTCTGAAAGACCAGAAATGGGAGTAGTATTAGCTGTTGGTCCTGGTAGAATTAGTACTGATGGTACTTTAATACCAAATAGATTAGAAGTAGGTGTTACAGTTATGGTACCCAAATTCGGTGCACAAGTAGTAGTAGTAGAAAATGAAACATACATTATAGCAGGAGAAAGTGATGTATTAGGAATTATTAAAAAAAAAGAAAAATAAATGAGTAAAATTATAGAAACAGGCTCTGATTCAAGAGTAAAATTATTAAGTGGAGTTGAACAATTAGCAAATGCAGTTGTTACAACTTTAGGACCTAATGGACGTAACGTAGTAATTGCACAACAGGGTGGTATGTTACCTCAATCAACTAAAGATGGTGTTACAGTTGCAAAAACAGTATCATTAAAAGATCCAGTTGAAAATTTAGGCGCACAAATGGTTAAACAAGCAGCTGTACAAACAGGTGATTCTGCAGGTGATGGTACAACAACATCAACTTTATTAGCTAAAGAATTAATTGCGGAAGGTATGAACCATTTATCTCAAAAACACAATGCTGTAGCAATTAAAAGAGGAATGGATAAAACAGCTAAATCTATTGTTAATCATTTAAAAGAAATGTCAGTTGACATTTCATCAGAAGATCAAATTAAACAAGTTGCTACAATTTCAGCAAATAATGACACTGAAGTAGGTAATTTAATTGCCGCTGCAATGGACAAAGTAGGTAGAGAAGGAGTTGTAACAGTTGAAGAAAGTAAAACACATGAAACTACATTAGAAACAGTTGAAGGTATGCAATTTGATAGAGGTTATAAATCACCATATTTCGTAACTGATAATTCAACAATGCAAGCACAATTAGATGATCCATATATTTTATTGTATGATGGTAGAATTAGTGCTGTAAAAGAATTATTACCTATCTTAGAAGCAGTTTCACAACAAAATAAATCATTAGTTATAATATCTGAAGACATTGATGGTGAAGCATTAGCTGCTATGATTGTAAATAAAATGAGAGGTATTTTAAAATGTTGTGCTGTTAAAGCTCCTGATTTTGGAGAAAGAAGAACACATATATTAGAAGATATAGCTACATTAACAGGTGGTACTTTAATTTCTAAACAAAAAGGTCATCGTTTAGATAAAATTACATTTGACCAATTAGGTACGGCTAGAGGTGTTACTATTGAAAAAGAAAAAACAACAATAGTTGACGGTAATGGTACTGAAGAAGAAATAGCATCTCGTTTAAATGAAATTAAAGATCAAATTGAAAGAGCAAGCAGCAATTATGCAACAGAACAATTACAACAAAGATTAGCAAAAATGGCTGGTGGTGTTGCTGTAATTAATGTAGGTGGTTTTACTGAAACAGAAATGAAAGAACGTAAAGATAGAGTTGATGATGCATTACACGCTACAAGAGCTGCTTTAGATGAAGGTATTGTTGCTGGAGGTGGTGTTGCTTTATTAGAAGCTAGAGATAAATTAAGAACAGCAAATCAATTAGTTTGTGAAGGTGATGAAACAATTGGAGCTGAAATTTTATTAAATGCAATTGAAAAACCATTTATTCAAATTCTTAAAAATGCAGGTATAGATAAATATCATGCTATATTAGCAGCAGTAGAACATGATTTTAAAGGTTATAATATTAAAACCGAACAATATGTGGATATGATAGAAGAAGGCATTATAGATCCTACAAAAGTAACTAGAACAGCATTAGAAAATGCAGTGTCAGTTGCTGGAACAATGCTAATAACAGAATGTACAATTGTAGATGATCCTAAAGAAGAAGATAAAGCTGATCCAATGTCAATGATGGGAATGTAATATGTGGTATACATTTAATTATTTTTTAATTGGTGTTATTTTTACTTTTATAGTAGATTTATTTTTAAGTATGTCTCAAAATAACCCTACAGTTAAAGACATATCAGAAGATTGGCACAATGAACAAAGAATAGCATGTGTTATATTATGGCCTATAGGTGTTCTTTGGTTTATAGCATCTTTTATAAAAAATATATTTAAATAATGGAACTTTGGGTAGAAAAATATAGACCACAAACTTTAGAGGAGTATGTAGGTAATGAAACGATTAAAAATAAGATAGCAGATTATCTTAAACAAGGATCAATTCAAAACTTACTATTCCATGGGGTTGCAGGTACAGGTAAAACAACATTAGCTAAGTTAATTGCTAAAAATTTAAATTGTGATTTATTATATATTAATGCTAGTGATGAAAGAGGTATAGACACAATTAGAGATAAAATTATACCATTTGCTTCTAGTATGAGTTTTAATGATGTTAAAATTGTTATATTAGATGAAGCAGATTATATTACACCACAAGCACAAGCAACATTACGTAACACAATTGAATCTTGTAGCGCAACAACTAGATTTATATTTACTTGTAATTATCTTGAACGTATAATTTCACCTCTACAGAGTAGATGTCAAACATTCGAAATTACACCACCTTCAAAAGAGGAAGTATTTAAAAAATTAGAGTTTATTTTAGATGAAGAAGGTATGTTAGATTATGTTATTCCAATTGAAATAATAAATACATACTACCCTGACATTAGAAAAATAATTAATACAACACAAGGTTCTATAGTTGATGGTCAAGTTAAAATTGACGATAATTCACTAAAAAACACACAATTAGGAGATTTAGTAGTTAATGCATTTATTAATTCAGCTACACTAACAGAAATTAGACAAATACTAGCAGATTCAGGAGCAAGAGAATTTGACGATTTATTTAAATATATTTATGATAGATCATTAGCAATGTTTGGTGATAAAGAGGGTGAAGCAATACTTATTATTGCTAAATACCAATATGAATACACATTTGTATTAGAAAAAGAAATTTGTATAGCTGCAATGTTAAATAAACTAAGAAATTTATGTTAAAAATACCAGTAATAAAGGGAAATATAGAAAGAGCTTTAAAATTATTTAAACGTAAGTTTAAAAAAACAGGAACTTTAAAAGAAGTTAGAGAACGTAAAAATTTTATTAAACCCTCTTTAAAAAGAAAAATACAAAAAGAAAAATCAATTAAAAGAGATAAATACAAAAGAGATAATGATGAATAAAATAGAAACTCCTAAAAAGGATTTAAATAATGACAGGTGTGTGTCATGTAATGAATTAACACCTTATACAAAAGATACATCTATTTACGCAAGACAATTTTATGTAGAAGGTGGAGGACAATTATGTAAAAAATGCTATAAAAAAATATACAATGATGAATAGAGAACAACCAGGATTAAATGTAGACTTTAGTCAAACAACTGCAGAAACTTGTGAATCATGTGGAAATGATACATTTACACAAGTATTTCAAATGCGTAAATTATCTGCTTTATTATCCCCAACGGGGCAAGAAACTATGATACCAATTCAAGTATTTGCTTGTGCTAAATGTGGTCATATTAATAAAGGTTTTTTACCTAAGGAATAATGAATCCATTTGAACATGTTAAAAATCTTCATACTAAAAAAAGACGTTGGGAAGACTTTAATGATGAAGAAAAAAAATCATTTAATGTTTTTATAATTAATAAGACTTTAAGTTTTAATCCTAATTATCTTAATATAGTTAACATGGTTCAAAATTACACAGGTTTAAATCAAGTATTATCTCAAAAAGAAGTATTTAATTTATATTATTCACTTTTACCAACTAAATTTAGATTTTACAGGTGGATTAAAGGAGCTAAAACAAAGAAAGACAAAGAAAAAGCAGAATACTTGGCTATGCATTTTAAAGTTAGTATAAGAGAAGCATACGATTATTTAAATATATTAGACAAAAAGACAATTAAATCAATAATAAAAAATTACAAAAATGAACCATCAAGAAAGATTATACAACGCACTTAAAAGTGAATATGAAGCAAAAGTTAACGAAGCATTATTAACATTAGATATGTGTTTTACTAAAGGAACAGCAATTGGAGAACACACATCAGAACATTTTTTAGAAGAAGCAAGCAAAGCATTAAACAAATTAGGTAGTGCACAAGGTAATTTAGACACTTTAGAATCATATGTAGAGGGATCTAGCCTATTTAGTAAAAACAATTAATTAAAAATGTCAGATATTAAATTTACAAAAGAAGACAACGAAGCAGTAGAATGGTGTGAAAAATCATACCCAGAATTAACTGCTGAATATAAAAAAATTATGATGGAGCAATATATTTTGTTCTGTAAAAAACATCGTAATTATGGTACTGGTAACATTAATGTTGGTACAAATTTAGACACAGATGGTGATGTTAAATTAGCATTAACAGGTTTATGGTTCAGAATGAATGATAAAATCCAACGTCTAAGACAATTAGTTATAAATGGAGAACCAGACACAGTAGGTGAATCATCAATAGATACTTACCAAGACTTGTCAGTTTATGGTATAATAGCTCAAATAGTTTCTCAAAAGAAATTCAAGTAAAACTTGGCTAAGCCAAATATTTTTCGTATCTTACCGGTATGAATATAATAGAAAACATTAGTAAAACTGTAGTCCCTGAAATGGATTGGGCTACGGAAAAAAACATCAGTTACACACAACTATCCGCTTGGATGGAATGTCCCCATAGGTGGAAAGAAATGTACATTGATAAAATCAAAACACCACCAAACATTTATTTTTCATTTGGTACTGCAATGCACGAAACACTCCAAGAGTATATGGAGTTAATGTACAACAAAGGTCAACAACATGCTGACGAATTTGACGCACACAAACATTTCCAAGAAGGTTTTTTAGGTCTATATAAAGGTGACGTTGAGAAAGTAGGAGGTGTACATTTTGCCACCCAAAAAGAATTAATCGAGTTTACAAATGATGGTTTAGAAATTATTGATTTCTTCCTAAAATACAGACAAGATCACTTTCATAAGCATGGTTGGAAATTATTAGGTATTGAAATGCCTGTATTATTGGCACCACACGAAGATTATCCAAATGTTAAATTAATGGGTAAATTAGATTTAGTTATGTTTGATGAAACACTACATAGGGTAGTTATTTGGGACATTAAAACATCAACTCGTGGTTGGACTAAATATGACAAAAACAATAAAATAAAAACATCCCAAATGGTGATGTATAAGAAATATTTTGCAGAACAGTATGATGTTCCTGTAGAAAATATTGATGTTAGATATTTTATTGTTAAACGTAAAATTCCAGCAAACCCAAGATACCCAATAATGAAATCTCGTATCCAAAAATTTGAACCATCAAGTGGTAAAACTACCCAAAACAAAATGGTCAAAAATATGAAGGCATTCATAGAAGACGTATTTGTTGACGGATCTCATATGTATGACACAGATAATATTGACAGAATTTTAGCAGAAACTGACAAGTGTAAGTCTAAATGGTGTCAAACATGTAAATAAAATGAAAGAACGTATATTTCCATTCATAATAGCGCTTTCAGCGCTATCTGTGTCCGCATCAGCAGCCTTTTACTCTGTATTTGGTTTAGCCCATTTATTTGCGGGAGCTAGCACACAAGTAATAATAATGGCAGGAGCTTTGGAAGTAGCTAAATTAGTTGTAGCTTCCTTATTATATCAATATTGGGATACAATTAATAAAATTTTAAGAGCGTATTTTGTAATAGCAACTTTTACCTTAATGGTAATTACATCAGGTGGTATTTATGGTTATTTGTCAGGTGCATATCAAGAAACAGCAACACAATCAGAATTTTTAGACAAACAAGTAGCAATTATAGATCAAAAACGAACTAGATTTATAGAAACAAGAGACGATTTAAAATCAACAGTTAAAGAACTAACTACAGCATTAGCTAATCCTACTCAAATACAGTATGTGGATAAAGAATCAGGTCAATTAGTAACTACAACTTCGTCTCGCCAGCGTAAATTATTAGAATCGCGTTTAAACGCATCTAAAATCGATCTTGACATAGTCACTGATTCCATATCTGCATTGGATATACGCGTATTAGATGCGCAAATAGGTAACGAATCTGCACGTGAATTAGGCCCACTTAAATATATGGCTACATTAACAGGTCAACCAATGGCTACAATAGTTAATTGGTTTATGATATTAATTATATTTGTATTTGACCCACTAGCTATTGCAATGGTTGTTGCAGCTAACATGGCTTTTGCTCAAGTAAAAGGAGTTGCAAGAGATCCTAAAGATTACGAGGTTTATAAAAAAACTTTATATACAGATGAAGATGAAAAAAGGATGAACATTATAGGTCAAAATGGAAATGAGGGAATACATTATAAGGATGATGTAGTAAAAGATAAAAAATCTGAACCTATAAAAAAGGTAGAAGAACCAAAACCTAAAAAAAAGAAACCATCACCTAAACCCAATAATCCTTGGGGATCTCCTGGTGGAGCTAGGTAACGGTTTTTAGAACAACTATATATGTATATGTGAATATACAATAAAATATTATGCAAAAACACGATTTAAAGTTAACAAGTGTAAAAATAGTTGAACACTTATTTGAAGATTTTAAGGTTTCATCAATTAGATATAAGTTTAATTTACAAAAGTTAGCAAACAGAGCAGTACATTTATACTTAACAGACGAAGAATTTCGAAAGAAATTACACAATCATACCGACTTAACAGTAAGCGGTAGTTTATAAATTTAAAAAAAAGGTTATATGAAAGAAGGTTATATCCCACAGGATCAACGAAAAACAATACTTTTATTATCAGATGATATTCGTACACATAGTGGTGTAGGATGTCAATCAAGAAACATAGTATTAAATACAGCTCACCGTTATAATTGGGTTAATTTAGGGGGAGCAGTTAAACACCCAGACACTGGAAAGGGATTTGATTTATCACAAGATGTTAATAAAGAAACTGGATTACAAGATTCAAATGTTAAAGTAATAGCAACAGAAGGCTATGGTAATGAGAGTCTATTGAGACAAATAATAAATACAGAAAAACCAGATGCTATAATACATTTTACAGATCCTCGTTATTGGGTTTGGATGTATCAAATGGAAAATGAAATTAGACAACAATGTCCATTAGTTTTTTACACAATTTGGGATGATTTACCTTATCCTATGTGGAATAGAAATTTTTATCGTTCTGATGATATGTTATTAGGAATATCTAAACAATCTACAAACATTGTTAAAAATGTATTAAGAGATCATTCAAAAGAAGATTGGGCAGTAAAATATGTTCCTCATGGAATTGAACCTAAAAAGTTTTTTCCAATTATAAATGATCTAGAATTTGAAGTATGGAAAGAAAAATTCTTAGAAGGAGAAAAATATGATTTTGTAGTACTTTGGAATAGTAGAAACATTAGAAGAAAAAATGCTTCTGATATTATTTTAGCTTGGAGAACTTTCTTAGATCAACTACCAGTAGAACAAGCAAAAAAATGCCTTTTATTATTACATACAGATCCTGTAGATGAACATGGAACTGATTTACCCGCAGTAGTAGAAGCTGTTTGTGATCCTGAAATACATAAAGTTAGATTTGATGCTCAAAAATGGAATGAAAAAGAATTAAATTACATCTATAACATATCAGATGCTCATATGTTTTTTACAGACAATGAAGGTTGGGGATTAGGTTTAACAGAATCTTTAATGGCAGGTAGAATGATTATAGCACCTGTACAAGGTGGTATGCAAGATCAAATGCGTTTTGAAGATGAAAATGGTGATTGGATTGATTTTTCAACAGAACACCCATCAAATGCAGATGGTAAATATAAAAAATGTGGTGAATGGGCAATGCCAATTTTCCCTAAAACACGTTCAGTAAAAGGTTCACCTATGACACCTTATATTTTTTCAAGTCAGTGTAGTGTAGAAGATGGTGCGATTGCATTAATGAAAGTTTATAAAATGGGACCTGAAGAAAGAGAAAGAAGAGGATTAGCAGGTAGGGAATGGGCTATGTCTAATGAAGCAGGATTCACAGCAGAAAGAATGGGAGAGCGTTTTATAGAAAATTTAGAAGTGCTATTTGAAAATTGGGAACCACAATCTCGTTTTTCAGTTATAAAAGTAGATGATTCTACTAAGCTCGACAATTATAACCCAACACCAATGAGTTTAACACCAGAATTTTTAAAAGAAATACAATCAATATGAAGCCATTATGCGTAGTATCGTGTCCAATTGACACATTTTCAGGGTATGGAGCAAGATCAAGAGATTTTGTAAGATCATTAATAACAGCAAAAGGAGAAGAGTGGGATATTAAAATTTTACCACAAAGATGGGGTAGTACCCCTTGGAATTTTTTATCTAAAGATAATCCTTTACAAAAAAGATTTATTTCAAATTTAAATAAAAAACCAGACATTTGGATACAGATTACAATACCAAGTGAGTTCCAACCTGTGGGACAATACAATATTGGTGTAACAGCAGGTATAGAAACGACTATTTTCCCTGGTGATTTTATAGAGGGATTAAATAAGATGAATATTAATTTAGTTAGCTCAAATCATTCTAAAAATGTTGCTTTAAGTACTCAATTTGATAAAAGAGATAAAAATAAAAAAATAATAGGACAAACTAAAACAGAAAAACCTGTTGAAGTATTATTTGAAGGTTTAGATTTAAATATTTACAATAAAAATCCACAAAATTCAGGGTTACTAGATAATGTTAAAGAAGATTTTTGTTTTTTATACACAGGACATTGGTTACAAGGAATTCTTGGAGAAGATAGAAAAAACACAGGTTTGATGATTAAAACTTTTTTAGAAACTTTTAATACTTCTTCAAGAAAAAAACCAGCCTTAATATTAAAAACAAATACTATGAACTATTCTTTATTGGATAGAGAAGAAATATTAAGAAAAATCAATATTATTAAAGATAATGTAGGAGGCAATCTACCTAACATTTATTTAGTACATGGTGAATTAACTGATGACGAAATGAATCAATTAAATAATGACAATAAAGTAAAAGCATTTGTATAATTTACAAAAGGTGAGGGTTATGGTAGACCATTAGCTGAAGCAGCAATAACAGGTAAACCAGTAATTGTTTCTAATTGGAGTGGACATGTTGACTTTATTCATCCTGACTATAATGTATTAATTGGAGGTGAACTTAAGGAAGTACATAAATCTGCATCTAATAATTGGATATTAAAAGAATCACAATGGTTTAATATTAATACAGAAGTAGCGAGTAAAGCTATGAAAGATGTGTTTAAAAATTACAAAAGATATTTAGAAAAATCACGTAAACAAACACAATATTTAAAAAATAATTGGTCTTTTGACAAAATGACTGAAAAATTAAATAGTTTACTACCTAAAGTAGAAGCTGCACCACAAATGCAACAAATACAGTTACCAAAACTTAAAAAATCAACACCAAAATTACCTAAATTAAATTTACCAAAACTTAAAAAAATAGAATCATGAAACAATTAGGAGATAAATTAGTAAATAGTCCCGTTTGTGATAGTGACGTATGTTATGAATCAGAATTTCAAACACAAGAGGGAATAATAAAAACATGGCTTTGTATGACTAGTGGTTATACTTCAAATACTACAATGACTTTAGATAGTGAAGCCCTTAAACAAACCTTAGAATTTACAGCTGAATTAATTAAAGATTTAAGACAAGATCATGAACCACCTGGGGGTGGAGAAAAATTAGCATGGTTTCCTACTGCAATTACAATGCCTGAAAAAGGTATGATCTTCCCCGAACCTATTAATGGTAAAGACGATTGGGGTTGGACAGTAGTTAAAGCAATTCCTATTCCTGAAGAAGATCAAGAAAAATATCCAGATGCCACTAATCCAGGAACATTTTATAAATTTAAAATGGATATGAAAAATTTAAAACGTTATGAAAAATTATGTTTTATGGATGCTGCTGAAGAATTAGGAATGTTTACTAAACAAGCTGTAGATATACCAAACCCTAATTAAAAATGAAAATTAGTTATGCAATCCCTGTTTGTAATGAACATGTTGAATTAGAAAAATTATTATCATTTTTAGTAAAACACATAGACGAAAATGATGAAATAGTAGTTCAATGTGATCAAGGAAATACTACATATGAAGTATATAAAGTAATTGATTCTTTTAGTGTTCTTCGTTTAAAAAAAATAGAATTTCCATTAAATGGTCATTTTTCAAATTTTAAAAATAATTTAAAAGAACATTGCACAGGCGATTGGATATTTCAAATTGACGCAGATGAATTACCACACGAATCTTTAATAACAAATTTAAGAGAACTATTAAAGGTAAATCCTACAACAGAAATGTTTTTAGTTCCTAGAGTTAACACTGTAAAAGGTTTAACACAAACACACCTTTATCAATGGCAGTGGAATATAAATGAAAAAGGTTGGGTTAATTGGCCAGATTATCAAACAAGAATTATACAAAATAATCATAAAATTAAGTGGCAAAATAAAGTTCATGAGCAAATAGTTGGGATATCTACAAAGGGGGCATTACCAATGGAAGAGGAATGGTGTTTATATCATCCAAAAGATATAAGAAAACAAGAAGCACAAAACAACTTTTATAACACAATATAATGAAAGAAATAGATAATTTTATAAAGAAAGTAGTAAAAAATGAAAGCGACACATTAGCTATTGATTTTGATGGAGTTATACATGATCATAATTTGGGTTTTCATGATGGAACAGTATATGGTGATCCTATTCCAGGTGCTATAGAAGCTGTAAAAAAATTATCTAAAAAATATAAAATAGTTATTTTTACTTGTAAAGCAAACCCTAAAAGACCATTAATTGATGGTAAAACAGGACCCGAATTAATATGGGAATGGTTAGAAAAACATGATTTAAAATCTTGTGTTGAAGATGTAACTTATGATAAAATAAATGCTCTATATTATATAGATGATAAAGCAATATCATTTAATAATTGGGATAATACATTAAAACACTTATAAAATGTTTAAACATTTAGAAAATTTAGATTATGAAATTAAAATTTCATTAGAAGATGAGGGATTAACTTTTGATCAAGCTACTAAAATAGCATGTTTAACACATCAACAACAAACACCTTTAAATATAAAAATTGGGGGAGCTGAAGCCATCTCAGATATGAGATTTGCTGAAAATATAGGATGTAAAGGTTGTGTAGCACCTATGATAGAATCCTCTTATGCTTTACATAAATTTATATCCTCAGTTTATAAAAATTCGTTTGATTTTAAAAACTTATTTGTAAATATTGAAAGTAAACAAGCATATTATAACATAAAAACTATATTAGATTCATCTGATGCAAGTCATTTATATGGAATAGTGTTAGGTAGAACAGATTTTATTCAGTCATTTGGTTATACTAAAAGTAGTGTAGATTCAGACGAATGTTTTGATATGGCTGTAGAAATATTTACTTTAGCTAAAAAGAAAGGGCTAAAAAAAGTAATGGGGGGTAATTTAAATATTAATAGTTTTAATTTTGTTAAAAAATTATATGATGAGAATCTTTTAGATTATATTGAAACAAGAAATGTAAAAGTAAAATTATCCTATGGATTTTTAGATAATTTTAAAGAAAATCTTTCTAGTATGTTAGAATTTGAATCAGAATGGTTAACATGTAAATATGATAATTTGATACAAATTTCTAAAGATGATAAAAAACGATTAGATAACCTTAAATTAAGAAACACACAATGAATATATTAGTCACAGGAGGCGAAGGCTTTATAGGTAAAAAATTAGTAAATAAACTAACTAAAGAAGGACATAAGGTAACTTCACTTGATCTTAAATCTACAGCAGATATAGTAGCAGATTTAAGTGATGAAAATTTTGATTTTAATTGTATAAGTAATATAGATTATATTTTCCACCTCGCAGCACAACCAGGAGGGTATTTTAGTTTAAATAATTCATATATAGATGGTAAATGGAATTGTTTAGGAACAATAAATGTAGTTAAATTAGCTCAAAAATTAAAAGTAAAAAAATTAATTTATACTAGTTCAATGGCTATTTATGGAAATCAAAAATCATCTTCAGAAAATTTATTAGGTAAAAATCAACCTAAAGCTATATCGTTTTATGGAGTAAGTAAGTTCACAGGAGAATTATATACTAAGTTAATATATGAACACAGTGGTATTCCTTATACTATATTTAGATTATTTGCTACATATGGGTCAGGTCAAGATCTTGAAAACGAACATCAAGGAATTTTAAGTATATATTTAAATCAAGCTTTAAATGATAAAAAGAGTGCTACAATTAAAATTACAGGTAATAAAAATAGAGTTAGAGAATTAGTTCATGTTGATGACGTAATAGAAGCTTTAATGTTATCATTTGATTCTAAAACAGATAATAATATATATAATGTTTCAAATCCAGAACAATTAACTCCAGAAATTATTATTAATGAAATAAGTAAGGCTTTAAAAAAACCTTTAAGAATTAAAGAATTAGAAGGTTATAAGGGAGATCAAACATATATTACAAGTAAAACTCATAAACTTCAAAATTTAGGATGGACTCCTAAAAATGATATAAAAGAAGGAATTAAAGAATTTATAAATAACCTATAACATGAAAAACATAACAGCAGTTATACCAGTTAGACAAGGTTCTCAAAGAGTCAAAAATAAAAATTTTAGAGAATTTGCGGGTAAATCTTTACTAGAACATAAAATAGATGTTATAAAAAAATTACCAGTAAATGAAATAATAATAAATACAGACAGTGAATATGCTATTGAATTAGCAAAAAAATGTGATATACAATATCATAGAAGAGAACCATATTACGCTAGTTCAGATTGTACAAATAGTGAATATCATGAATATTTAGCTAAAGTAACAGACGCAGAAAATATATTAGTAAC